>CDZC01025936.1_pt1 | contig 90874 bp, 78 predicted proteins | sample 557371 | NCBI WGS metagenome assembly CDZC01 (sample SAMEA3182085, study PRJEB8094) | gut metagenome | biome: human; feature: gut; material: Stool; isolation source: human stools | place: Canada | collected 2013-01-21
GAGTGGAATGCAGTGGTGGACATCTTTAATTATGGTGACACTTATCTGGACAACAATATGGTTGAACGGATGAACCGGTACATATCCTTATCAAGAAAAAACTCATTGTTCTTCGGCAGCCATAAGGGGGCCGAACGAGGTACCATACTCTATACGATAGCACTCACTTGTAGGATGCATAAAGTGAATTTATTTGAGTATCTCACGGATGTGATAAACAGAACAGCCGAATGGCAACCGAACACACCAATTGAAAAATACAGGGAACTGCTTCCTGACAGATGGAAAAAGACTAATGACTAAAAAGGGATCATTAGCCTTTTTATTTTAATATACTATATAGAATCGCGGAGACGCTTACAAAAAGAGTGCATAAAATAGATAGTATTGTTAATTATTTCTTGGTTTGAAAACACAATTAAAGGAATAGCTATACCTTTACACTATCTTTTATAAAACACGTATTGTTATGGAACAACATCCGATAAAAATTAATAAAGTGCAGATACGCAATCTGCAAATAGAAGATTATGTACAGTTATCCCAGTCGTTTACCCGCGTCTATTCTGATGGTAGCGATGTGTTTTGGACTCGTGAGCAGATCCAGAAGTTAATTAAAATTTTTCCGGAAGGTCAGATCGTTACAGTAGTCGATGATAAAATAGTTGGTTGTGCTCTTTCCATCATTGTTGATTATGATAAAGTAAAGAACGACCATACGTATGCACAAGTGACAGGTAAGGAAACATTCAATACACATAATCCCGAAGGAAATATCTTGTATGGCATTGAAGTGTTCATTCATCCGGGTTATCGCGGTTTGCGCCTGGCACGTCGTATGTATGAATATCGTAAGGAACTATGCGAAACATTGAACCTGAAAGCTATCATGTTTGGCGGACGTATCCCGAATTATCATAAATATGCTGACAAAATGCGTCCGAAAGAATATATCGAACGAGTGCGTCAACGCGAGATTTATGATCCGGTATTAACTTTTCAGCTATCGAATGATTTTCACGTGCGAAAGGTGATGACCAATTATCTGCCGAATGACGAAGAATCGAAACATTATGCCTGTTTGCTTCAATGGGATAATATCTATTATCAACCACCTACGCAAGAATATATCAGTCCTAAAACTACGGTTCGTGTAGGATTAGTGCAATGGCAGATGCGTAGCTATAAAACGTTGGACGACCTGTTCGAACAAGTAGAATTCTTCGTGGACGCAGTATCCGATTATAAAAGCGATTTTGTTCTTTTCCCGGAATATTTCAATGCTCCTTTGATGTCGAAGTATAATGATAAAGGAGAATCACAGGCTATTCGCGGATTGGCAAAGTATACCGATGAGATTCGGGAACGGTTTATGAATCTGGCTATTAGCTATAATATTAACATTATAACAGGAAGTATGCCATACGTAAAAGAGGATGGGCTACTTTATAATGTCGGTTTCCTTTGCCGACGGGATGGAACCTACGAAATGTACGAGAAATTACACGTTACCCCCGATGAAATAAAAAGCTGGGGACTGAACGGTGGCAAACTTCTGAACACTTTTGATACGGATTGTGCAAAGATCGGAGTTTTAATCTGTTATGATGTGGAATTTCCCGAACTTTCCCGCCTGATGGCAGATCAGGGAATGCAGATATTATTTGTTCCTTTCCTGACAGATACCCAGAATGCCTACTCCCGTGTTCGTGTTTGTGCACAGGCGCGTGCTATTGAGAATGAATGTTTTGTAGTCATTGCCGGAAGTGTCGGAAACCTTCCCCGTGTGCACAATATGGATATTCAATATGCTCAATCGGGTGTGTTTACCCCATGCGATTTTGCTTTTCCAACGGACGGAAAGAGGGCAGAAGCAACTCCTAACACAGAAATGATTTTGGTATCGGATGTTGATCTGGATTTGCTGAACGAATTGCATACGTATGGTAGTGTACGTAACTTGAAAGACCGCAGGAATGACCTGTATGAGGTTAGATTCAAAAAATAAAAGAGTGACGCTATGCTGTCAAGATAGCGTCACTATGTGCCTTGGATAGCGTCACTATCCGGGGCATATAGTGACGCCCTTTTTATAGAATATTTTTTATTTGGAAGACGTGCCGCTCTCCAATATACTAACGATAGAAAACAGCGTAAAGCATATCGCTCCGAGTCCTGATAAAACACGTGCCGGAATGAAGTAATCTGCATTTACAGTGGCAAGCTCGAATACAAAAGCCGCCAAAAACAGACAAGCCAATGCAGTCAATACCGGAATTAAAGGAATACGATTGGCGAGTTTGAACTCATGTCGCCAGATTTTAGCCAAAAGAATGACTTTACTGGAAATACTGTAACAGACTAAACCTAGTCCAAGCATGATATATCCGGTAGTACCGTTGGCGCTGCCTGAATCGGCTAAGATTATAAAAAATCCCCAGATAAAAGAAATGGAGCCCATCAATAAAACGAGCTTGGGCCATTGTGAACGTTCTTTTTCCGAATATACATTGCGTATCTGACGGGCTATGGTAGCTACCAATGCAATCAGACTGGTACAAATGCAGGCAAGCCCTGCCATTACATGACCAGCTACAAAATAAGCCGGATGCACATGGCTGTTAGCCAATAAAACAAATGCCCATATCCATGCGATAAGAGAAATGAGAATGACAATGATTTCCAATGCCCGTTCCTGACCTAAAGAAAATGCGCCTTCAGGAACTTCATTGCCCGTGCCTCTGGAATTTCCCGGAATCAAAGAAAAACGGGTAGAGGAGGTGGCAGCAGTGGCTACACAACCTGTAATAAAACCTACACCGGTTATTACATGGCCTGCCACAAAAGCTGAAGTACCGTCGGCATTACTGAAAACACAGATACCTCCGATTATAGTCACTATAGCTGCCAGATAACCGAGTATCGGTAAACCGTACTTCGCAGCTTGATTATATGTATGTATGATTTGCCGGATAATAGTGGCAGCCGTGCAGAACAGCGCAATGCATATCATACCTAATGAGAATATCACAGGGCCCGCTACAACACGACCGCCGGCATCTCCATAACCATAAATGAACGCTCCGTATCCGAAGCAAAAAATAGCCATCACCAAAGGGATTGCCCTGAATAAAATACTAATTCCATAATTCATAAGTTAAGTGTTTTTAGGTTTCCCACTAAAACAAGGAGATACCTGTTTTGTTTAGGCCGTAGGCGGTTTATAATCGTTAACTTCACACGAATCCGATTAAAAGTCTTAGCTTTTTGCTCAACTAAACAAATGTTTTTGTAAATTTGCACCCTTAAAAATGGGGATACCCCTCAAATTGTAAATTGTAAATAGTAAAATCGTAGACAGCTATGGGTAAGAGATTTACTGAATATTCGCAGTTTGACCTTTCGCAGGTAAACAAAGATGTGCTGAAGAAATGGGACGAGAACCAGGTTTTCGCCAAGAGTATGACAGAACGTGATGGCTGTCCTTCGTTCGTGTTTTTCGAAGGACCTCCCTCGGCTAATGGTATGCCGGGTATTCACCATGTAATGGCTCGTACCATTAAGGACATTTTCTGCCGCTACAAAACGATGAAGGGTTATCAGGTGAAGCGTAAAGCCGGATGGGATACGCACGGACTGCCTGTGGAACTAAGTGTAGAAAAAGCATTAGGTATCACAAAAGAAGATATTGGTAAGAAAATCTCTGTTGCCGACTACAATGCGGCTTGCCGGAAGGACGTGATGAAATATACCAAGGAGTGGGAAGACCTGACTCATCAGATGGGATACTGGGTGGACATGAAGCATCCTTATATCACGTATGATAATCGTTATATTGAAACACTGTGGTGGCTATTGAAGCAACTGCATAAAAAAGGTTTATTATATAAAGGATATACGATACAACCGTATTCACCGGCTGCAGGAACAGGATTGAGCTCTCACGAGTTGAATCAACCGGGCTGTTATCGCGATGTAAAAGATACAACGGCCGTTGCCCAATTTAAAATGAAGAATCCTAAACCGGAAATGACGGAATGGGGAACTCCTTATTTTCTGGCTTGGACAACTACTCCGTGGACATTGCCTTCAAATACGGCGCTCTGCGTAGGACCGAAAATTGATTATGTGGCTGTGCAGTCTTATAATGCTTATACCGGAGAACCTATAACGGTGGTTCTGGCAAAGGCTTTATTGAATGCGCACTTTAATGCAAAAGCTGCTGATTTGAAGCTGGAAGATTATAAGCCGGGTGACAAGCTCGTTCCATATAAGGTGATTGCCGAATATAAAGGTCCGGATCTTGTCGGTATGGAATATGAGCAGTTGATCCCTTGGGTGAAACCGGTTGAAGTAGCGGAAGATGGTAGCTGGAAGGCTAGTGATAAGGCTTTCCGTGTGATATTGGGAGATTATGTAACTACAGAAGATGGTACAGGTATCGTTCACATTGCACCTACCTTTGGTGCGGACGATGCGAATGTGGCACGTGCTGCAGGAATCCCGTCACTGTTCATGATTAATAAGAAAGGTGAAACTCGTCCGATGGTAGACCTGACAGGTAAATTCTATCTATTGGATGAATTGGATGAAACCTTTGTAAAAGAATGTGTTGATGTAGATAAATACAAAGAATATCAGGGTGCTTGGGTGAAAAACGCCTACAATCCTGAATTCATGGTAGATGGTAAGTTTGATGAGAAAGCTGCACAGGCAGCCGAATCTTTGGATATCGCTCTTGCTATGATGATGAAAGCAAACAATCAGGCTTTCAAGATAGAGAAGCATGTCCATAACTACCCGCATTGCTGGCGTACAGACAAACCGGTACTTTATTATCCGTTGGATAGCTGGTTTATCCGTTCTACCGCTTGCAAGGAACGAATGATGGAATTGAATAAGACCATCAACTGGAAACCGGAATCTACCGGAACCGGCCGTTTCGGTAAGTGGCTGGAAAATCTGAATGACTGGAACCTTAGCCGTTCCCGTTATTGGGGTACTCCATTGCCTATCTGGCGTACGGAAGATAATACGGATGAGATATGCATCGAATCTGTAGAAGAACTTTATAATGAAATCGAGAAATCGGTAGCAGCCGGATTTATGAAATCCAATCCATACAAGGATAAAGGTTTCGTGCCGGGCCAATATTCGGAAGAAAATTATGATAAAATAGATCTTCACCGTCCTTATGTAGACGACATCATATTGGTATCAAAAGATGGCCAACCGATGAAGCGTGAATCAGACTTGATTGATGTATGGTTCGATTCGGGTGCTATGCCTTATGCGCAGATACATTATCCGTTCGAAAATAAAGAACTGTTGGATAGCCGTCAGGTATATCCGGCTGACTTTATCGCAGAAGGGGTAGACCAGACACGTGGTTGGTTCTTTACCTTGCATGCTATCGCTACGATGGTATTTGACAGTGTGTCATACAAGGCTGTTATTTCTAACGGTCTGGTGCTCGATAAGAACGGCAACAAGATGTCTAAACGTCTGAATAACGCTGTCGATCCGTTTACTACGATTGAGAAGTATGGTTCCGACCCGTTGCGTTGGTACATGATAACCAACTCTTCTCCGTGGGATAACCTGAAATTCGACGTTGAAGGAGTGGAAGAAGTGCGTCGTAAATTCTTCGGCACTTTATATAATACGTATTCATTCTTTGCACTTTATGCAAATGTAGACGGATTTGAATATAAAGAAGCGGATGTGCCGATGGCAGAACGTCCGGAAATCGACCGTTGGATCTTGTCTGTATTGAATACATTGATAAAGGAGGTAGATACTTGCTATAATGAATATGAGCCGACAAAGGCAGGACGTTTGATTTCTGATTTTGTGAATGATAATTTGTCCAACTGGTATGTCCGCCTGAATCGTAAACGTTTCTGGGGTGGTGAATTTACACAGGATAAATTGTCTGCTTATCAGACATTGTATACTTGTCTCGAAACAGTTGCCAAATTGATGGCTCCTATATCTCCGTTCTATGCAGACCGCTTGTATACGGACTTGATTACAGCAACAGGACGCGACAGTGTCGTTTCTGTCCACCTTGCCGAATTCCCGAAATATCAGGAAGAAATGATAGACAAGGAATTGGAAGCCCGCATGCAAATGGCACAGGATGTTACATCTATGGTGTTGGCATTGCGTCGTAAGGTGAATATCAAGGTACGCCAACCACTGCAGTGTATCATGGTTCCGGTAGTAGATGAAGAGCAGAAAGCTCATATCGAAGCTGTGAAGAACCTGATTATGAACGAAGTGAACGTGAAAGAAGTCAGATTCGTTGATGGTGCGGCCGGTGTATTGGTGAAGAAAGTGAAATGTGACTTTAAGAAACTGGGTCCGAAGTTCGGCAAGCAAATGAAAGCGGTAGCCGCCGCGGTTGCAGAAATGTCACAGGAAGCAATCGGTGAATTGGAGAAGAACGGAAAGTATACATTAAATCTGGATGGTGCGGAAGCTGTTATCGAAGCATCAGACGTCGAGATCTTTAGTGAGGATATTCCGGGATGGTTGGTTGCCAACGAAGGTAAACTGACTGTAGCACTTGAAGTTACTGTTACCGAGGAATTGCGTCGTGAGGGTATTGCCCGTGAATTGGTGAACCGTATTCAGAATATACGTAAGTCAAGCGGCTTCGAGATTACAGACAAAATAAAAATAACAATCTCGAAAAATACGCAAACAGATGATGCGGTAAATGAATATAATACTTATATTTGTAACCAGGTTTTAGGCACATCTCTGGAACTTGTAGATGAAGTGAAAGACGGAACAATGCTGGAGTTTGATGACTTCTCACTGTTTGTAAACGTGATAAAAGACTAATACTATATTGATTAACCTTTTTAAAATTGTAAAATTATGGCAGAAAAGACTAGATATTCGGATGCGGAACTCGAGGAATTCCGTGCCATTATTATGGAGAAACTGGAATTGGCACAACGTGACTATGAACAGTTGAAAAAAAGTTTGATGGGACTGGACGGTAATGATACCGACGATACATCTCCTACGTATAAAGTATTGGAAGAAGGAGCTAACACGCTCTCCAAGGAAGAAACAACCCGCCTGGCACAACGTCAGCTGAAGTTTATCCAAGGATTACAAGCTGCTTTGGTACGTATTGAGAACAAAACGTACGGCATTTGCCGTGAAACCGGAAAATTGATTCCGGTAGAGCGTCTGCGTGCTGTTCCTCATGCTACATTAAGTATTGAAGCAAAGAACAGTGGTAAAAAATAACAGATAGCAAGTAGGCTACAGGTAACGAGCTACAAGTAGCTGCGCAAAGTTTACGCACGGCACTTGTAGCTCGTTATGTTTAATTTATAATAAACACATGAAGAAACTATTCACGAAGGGGAGAATTGCCCTTCTCGTTATCTTTTCCGTATTGATTATTGACCAGATCATCAAAATCTGGATTAAAACTCACATGTACTGGCATGAAAGTATACGTGTGACAGATTGGTTTTATATCTATTTCACCGAAAATAACGGAATGGCTTTCGGTATGGAGATTTTCGGCAAGCTGTTCCTGACAACATTCCGCATTGTTGCAGTGGCATTGATAGGATGGTATCTTTATAAAATAATAAAGAAAGGGTTCAAAACAGGCTACATTGTCTGTGTGGCTCTTATTCTGACCGGTGCTTTAGGAAATATCATAGACAGTGTGTTCTATGGAGTTTTCTTCAATGAAAGCACTCATTCGCAGATTGCCAGTTTTATGCCCGAAGGCGGTGGATATTCTACCTGGTTTTATGGAAAAGTGGTGGATATGTTTTATTTTCCGATTATAGATACAAACTGGCCTGCATGGATGCCGTTTGTGGGCGGAGAGCATTTTATATTCTTTAGTCCGATCTTTAATTTTGCAGATGCCGCTATCAGTTGTGGTATCATTGCCCTGTTACTTTTTTATAGTAAATATTTGAATGAGTCATATCATTCGCTGGATAAAGATAAAAAGGAAGCTACGGATCATGAAAAGTAAATTTCGGTTTCATCTGTGTCTCATCTGCATGTTCGCTTTTGCAGTAGCCGGGTGTAAAGTGAAAAGGCCCAGTGATGTAATCTCGGAATCGAAGATGGAGAATTTGCTGTATGATTATCATGTGGCAAAGTCTATGGGAGATAATTTGCCTTATAGTGAGAACTATAAGAAGGCATTGTATATCGACGCCGTTTTTAAGAAATACGGGACTACGCAGGCTGCATTTGACTCATCCATGGTTTGGTATACACGTAACACAGAGATTTTATCGAAAATTTATGATAAGGTGAAGAAGCGTTTGAAAGACGAACAGGAACTTGTGGGTGACCTGATAGCCAAACGTGATAAGAAACCGAAAATGACTAAGCAGGGTGACAGTATTGATGTCTGGCCGTGGCAGCGTATGATTCGTTTGACCGGTGAAATGATGAATAATCAATATGTATTTACTTTGCCGACCGACTCTAACTACAAAGACCGCGATACGCTGGTGTGGGAAGTACGCTATCGATTCCTCGAACCGATGCTTGCCGACTCTTTAAGAGGCGTTACGATGGCCATGCAGGTGATTTATGAGAAAGATACGATCAATCATTGGAAAACGGTGACTGAACCGGGTGTGCAACAGATTCGTTTGTTTGCAGATACATTAGGTCCAATGAAAGAGATAAAAGGCTTCATTTATTATCCGGCAGATAGTCTGGAAAAGGGAGGAGCATTACTGGCTGACCGTTTCATGATGACTCGTTATCATTGTACGGACACAGTTTCGTTTGCTGTCCGCGATTCTTTGAACAAGATAAAAGCTTTGAAGGCGGATTCTTTGAAGAAGATATCTGCAAAAGAAAATGCCGACTCTTTGCATAAAATCATAGACAAGGAGAAAGATGATATGCAACGTCTGACACCGGAAGAAATGAACCGTCGTCGTACGGGAACTCATCGCGAGAAGAAACCGGAACAGATTGAAGTGGAACAACATATCCAGAAGGAAAGAATGGAGCAAAGAAAGGAACGTCAGATGAATCAACGCAGGCAGCAACAACAAAGACGCCAAAATCGCTGATCGTAATGAAACGTTTTGCTTCTCATTATTTGCTGATACCTGCTGTAGGATTTATGAAGCAGCAGGTGGTGGAGATCACCGGTGAGGGAATTGTTCGAGATGTATTTCCACTGACTGAAGAGATTGAATCGGTCGAATGGATGCCGGGAGTGATTGCACTGCTTTCTGAAAATCAAATGGAAGAAATAAAAAACACTGGGATGATTTTTAAAAACATCCCAGTGTTTTCATCCAATCTTCCCAATGTTCCGAATCAATCTTCCCAATGTTTGATGGAGTATCTGCATGAAGCGGAAAGGAAGGGGGAAGCCCTATTTCCTTATTTATTTTATCCTTTTGATTTTACTTCCATGCAGCCTGTCGACGGAACTCGGCACAGATTACTGCGGTAGCGATGGCTACATTAAGAGACTCGGATGTCTCTTGACCTTCCGGATAATTGGGAATATATAATTTTCTGTTAATCAATGCAGCGACTTCTTTTCCTATACCATTTCCTTCATTTCCCATCACTATCAGGCCATTGGCAGACAATGGTTGCTCATACATATTTTTTCCGTCCAGGAAAGTTCCGAATATAGGAGTGTCTCCGAGTGAACGGATAAAATCGGGGAGGGAAGTATAATGCACTTTCACCCGGGCAATTCCTCCCATTGTGGCTTGTATGGTTTTAGGGTTATATACGTCTACCGTATTCTGTGAGCAGATAATATGCTCGATGCCAAACCAATCGGCCAAGCGGATAATAGTACCGAGGTTTCCGGGATCTTGCACATCATCCAATGCAAGGCAAAGTGATTGGTGCACGACTTCCGGATTCAACGTATAGGATGGCTGTTCGAAAATGGCAAGTACCTGTTGGGGAGTTTTCAATAAACTGGCCCGTGAAAGATCTTCCTGTGAAACTTCTACCAGTTCACTTGCATCTATATCGGGATGTTCCTGAAGCCAGGAAGAAGTGGCTGCTAAAAAACGACAAGGAAAATGTCCGAGTAAATCACCTACCAATTTAGGACCTTCAGCCAGAAATACTCCTTCTTCTTTGCGTATTTTCTTCAGTTCCAGCGAGTGGATATACTTTATTTTGTTTTTACTTAGTGATGCCATAAATTTGATATTCTTTTGCAAAGCTATAAAGATATTTCCAATCTATCCTTACTTTCCTCTCTTTTTCTTAATTTATTTTTCCCGTCGGAAAATATAATTTATCTTTGTAAGCGCATTTTTTATGCTATCGATGTAAAACCGTATGAGGAGAAATTTTCTTTATTTACTTGCTTCTGCTGCTGTCTTGTCACTTGCTTCGTGTACTACCACTAAGTTTGTGCCGGATGGTTCTTATTTGCTGGATGAAGTTAAAATTCGTACGGACCAGAAAAACATACGGCCTTCTTCCTTACGTATGTATGTTCGTCAAAATCCTAATGCCAAGTGGTTCAGCCTGATAAAGACTCAACTTTATGTCTACAATCTGTCGGGACGTGATTCAACCAAATGGGGAAACAAATTTTTAAGAAGGATAGGGGATGCTCCTGTAATATATAGCGAGGACGAAGCGAAACGCTCTGAAGAGGAGATCACTAAGGCTGTGCATAATATGGGATATATGGCGGCAACTGTGAAGCGTTCGACTAAAATAAAAAAGAAAAAGATTAAGCTGTATTATGATGTAACGGCCGGCAAACCCTACGTTGTTCAATCTATCAAATATGATATTTATGATCCTAAAATAGCCTCTCTTCTCAAACAGGATTCTGCCAGAAGCTTGTTGAAGGAAGGAATGTATTTGGATGTGAATGTATTGGATGCGGACAGACAACGTATCACGAATAAGTTGCTTCGGAATGGCTATTATAAATTTAATAAGGATTATATCGGATATACGGCCGATACGGTTCGTAATACTTATAATGTAGATCTGACTCAACATTTGCAGATGTATAAAGCGCATGCGAGTGATTCGGCAAGGGCACATCAGCAATATTGGATCAATAAGATTAATTTTATTACAGATTATGACGTTTTGCAGTCTTCTGCCTTGAGTAGTGTGGATATTAATGATTCGGTTCATTATAAGGGATATCCGATTTACTATAAGGATAAGCTCTATTTACGTCCTAAAGTGCTTACGGATAACCTCCGGTTTGCTTCCGGTGATTTGTTTAATGAGCGTGATGTGCAACAAACTTATTCCAGCTTCGGGCGTTTGTCTGCATTGAAATATACAAATATCCGTTTTATCGAGACTCAAGTTGGAGATTCAACCATGCTCGATTGTTACGTGATGTTGACTAAGAGCAAACATAAATCGGTATCTTTCGAGGTAGAGGGAACCAATTCTGCCGGTGACTTGGGAGCGGCAGCTTCCGTATCTTTCCAGAATAGGAATCTCTTTCGCGGATCGGAAACGTTTATGATAAAATTCCGTGGAGCGTATGAGGTTATTTCCGGGCTTCAGGCAGGCTATTCAAATAATAACTATACGGAGTATGGGGTGGAAACGAGTATCAACTTTCCTAATTTCCTGTTCCCATTCATTTCCTCTGATTTTAAACGGAAAATCAGGGCTACAACAGAGTTTGGTTTACAGTATAATTATCAGTTGCGACCGGAGTTCTTGCGTACGATGGCTTCTGCTAACTGGAGTTACAAGTGGACACAGCGTCAGAAGATACAACACCGCATTGATTTGATAAATATTGCTTTCCTTTATTTGCCCCGTATCTCTGAAAGGTTTAAAGAAGACTATATAAATAAAGGACAGAACCATATATTCCAGTATAATTATCAGGATCGACTGATTATAAATATGGGATATAGCTATAATTATAATAGCGTGGGAGGATCGATTATCAATAATACGATTGCTTCTAATTCATACTCCATCCGTTTTAATTTCGAATCGGCGGGAAATGTAATGTATGCTCTGTCAAAGGCTGCAAACATTCGGAAGAACAGTAATGGTGAATACGCTATTCTGGGAATTCCTTATGCTCAATATCTGAAAGGGGAGTTTGATTTTGCTAAGAATATCAGAATCGATTATCGTAACTCTTTTGCGTTTCATGCCGGTGTGGGAATAGCTGTACCTTATGGAAATGCGAAGACTATTCCGTTTGAGAAACAATATTTCTCCGGTGGAGCCAATAGTGTCCGCGGATGGAGTGTTCGCGATTTGGGACCGGGCTCTTTTGCAGGAAATGGGAATTTGCTCGATCAATCCGGAGATATTAAACTGGATGCCAGTATTGAATACCGAAGCAAGTTATTCTGGAAGTTTCAGGGGGCGGTATTTATTGATGCTGGTAATATCTGGACCATCCGGAGTTATGCCAATCAACCGGGAGGAGTTTTCAAGTTTGATAAGTTTTATAAGCAAATAGCAGTGGCCTACGGATTAGGTCTCCGCCTGGATTTGGATTTCTTTATTCTGCGTTTTGATGGAGGTATGAAAGCTGTCAATCCTGCCTATGAAACGAGGAAAGAGCATTTCCCCATCATTCATCCTAAATTCAGTCGTGACTTTGCTTTCCATTTTGCTGTGGGATATCCTTTCTAATCAGCCATTTATTATTTACTCTTACTAACTCGAGCGTATCTTGCAGGGAACTTACGTATTCCATTTTTCCTCCGATAGGATGAATGACGAATGCATTTTTGATTTGGCAGACAACCGACGCTTCTTCTAAATTAGCATCTATCTCACTTGAAATAACAGAAACTTTTGCAGCGCCTCGTGTTTTGAGTTGCTCCAGATGGGTTTGACCGACATTGGATGCCAAGAAACTAAGATAAGATTGGGAAGAAGGCGTGCTCCATTCTTTGGCGACCGGATAATTGAAATTATAAAAGGCTTCGCAGAAATCAATGGCTGTCTGTTCTATTTGAGTTTGAGGAGTTTGTTGCTGACAAGATAGACAGGTGAAGATTAGAACAGAATAGATAAGTGTATGTAGTTTATTCATAGTACAAAAGATTCTTGATAGAAGAAGATAAGGTTGAAAAAGGAGATGAAACTCCTATATGATGTTTCATCTCCTTCGTATTTGTTTTCATTTTTAGCGGGCGGCAAACATAAAATTGCTCATTGTAGCCTGGCGTGCTGCCAGCATGCCTTGAGCATCCAGCGTTACATTCATCTTTTCGCCATTTGGCAAGAACAAATCAGCAGTGCCATCATTGTTCATTTTTACTAATTCAGCGCTTTCACCGTTTGCAACGACATTCCATGTGTTGGCTTCTTTGTTGTAGATCAAGTCCATTGAAGCAGTTTCGCCCTCTTTAGTAATGGAATATCCATTCTCAAGAGTTTTCACCATGTAGTTGCCGTTTTCTCCTTTTACTTTCTTTACGTCACCTACATTAGCCATCGGATTGGAGCCACTCCAGAATTCGATTGAGTTGATAACTAAAGCATCAGCCAGGTAAGCTACACCATAAACCGGAACAATGTTGAAAGCAAGGAATACGAGTTCGTTTACAAACTTGTTTCCAACTGATTGATTCCAGGAAGACAGGCGGTTGAATAAACCAAATGATCCTACACAAGAACTGAATAATAAGCTACCACTAAGTACTACTGCGACTAAAGTCAGTTTCCCTCTTTTCATGTTAAAATGTTTTTGATTAATAAAAAATATTGATAATTTCTCTCTTATGTGTATGCAAATATAATATTTTTTAATTAATCGGGGCTATTATTTCTAATTTTTGTATGCTCTTGACTTCCGCCGTGACAATTCGTTTCCTATGATATGGTCTATTGAAAATTTACCGGGACCGGCAATATACATTAATATAAATACAACTAAATAGGTGAAAGCTAGCTCTTTAACTGCAAATACGTCATTTGCATGAACTACAAAGAAGGCTACTATCATTGTGAAAATCATCGGGATCATTGCTAAACGATACAGGAATCCGATGATAAATGCCATCGAACATACAAGTTCGCCAAAAATTGCTAATCCGAGAGATAGGGGACTTCCTATTCCAAGCGGATCAGGAAATACTGCTGACATCTCCTGGAAGTTACTCCATTTCTGGATACCGTGGTTCATTAATAATATACCGAAGATGATCCGGACAGCCAATAGCAACAAAGATACTTTCGTTGTATTCGATTTTGTGGGAAATAAAAAACTATAAATCATAAGTTGTTCTATTTTTAAGTTTATATCTATTTATATAAACATAAAAAATCTTGATTTTGTTCTCTATTGATAGCAAAATTTGTTTAGACCTTATTCTTTATTTAAAACATAATGGTCTGCAAGTTCTCCGGTTATTTCTTGTTTATCCATTGTTAGTTTGCGTAAATGATTTTCTCCTACTTTATAATAAGAAAGTTCTCCGCCTTCTTCTTTAAGAGTCAACAGGTTGTCTTTTAAAGTATATGTACCTTTTTCGTCAAATGAGCTGTCTCTATCGATATATACGGAATGGAGGCTGAATGTTTTGTCCGGATTTAATGTCAGGGTTGTTTCAATGCCCGGACAATCGGCAGCGGGGAAAACTCCTTTATAAGTTCCTTCGTAATCAAGTGAATTTTCCGCATTATGGATATCAGTTACTTCGATTGAGGTACTGTCTGCACCGGCACTCTTGTTTGTTTTCGCGCTATTGTTGCATGCTGCCAAAAGAGCACATGAACATACTAAAATGAAAATTTTCTTCATAATTATTGCTTCTATTAGTTAGTCTAATTGAGTATATTGGACGTAAAGGTATAAATTTAAAATGGAATCTTTATAGTAAAAAGAAACGAACAACTTTATTTATGAATAAATAAACTTTGTATCTTTGCGGAAAATTCTAAAGATATGGCACAACATACTTATGACAATGAAGCTGTTCAGGAATTATTGAACTGGGCAAAAAAGATGATTGAGACAAAGAATTATCCAACAGAAAGATATCAGGTCAATAAATGTACTACCATTATTGATGGTAAATCGTATTTGGAATCTTTGATTGCAATGATTTCCAGAAACTGGGAGAATCCGACTTTTCATCCTACTATTGAGCAATTATGGGAGTTTAGGGAAAAGTGGGAAAATAAAGAAGCGTAGTAAATTGTGATTCAATGTTGAATGTAAATCATTTATGAATATAGAAATGCACTCTAATCATGCCAGATAAGAGTGCATTTTTATTTATTAGTTTGAGATTTATCAGCTTCTTAGAAAGGCAGCCATCTTTTCTTCTTTTTCAGGGATGTTTTTTCTTCTTCTCCGCTTTGGCTATAGATATCTGCAAACGTCTTTTTCTCTTTAATCATTTCGTAAATGACTCCCCAGTCTGGTAAACCACCCAGATTTCGATCGTCAATGAACATGTCGGCTTTCAACTTTCGAGAGAATCCCTGATGGCCTTTCTGCTCTTCAGGATAATCCTTATTAACGGCATAAAATTCTAAACCTCTGGCTTTACACCATTCGACAGCTTCGTCCAGAAGTGCTCCTTCACGCACACTCCACAGTATTAAACGATGCTTTTCTTGTTGCAATAACTTCAATGTGTCAACAGCGAATGGAATCTCTTCACCAATGCGTGGATAACGATGTTCTACAATCGTTCCGTCAAAATCAACAGCTATAATCATAGTTTTTAATTACCTAATTTGGAACAAAGATACGGACAGTAAGCCAAAAAAACGTATCTTTGTCTCAAATTAACATTTTAATAAAAATATAAATACATGAACAATTCCCCTCAGCGTGCTGCTAAAGGCTTTACGAGAGCATTTTGGGTCAGCAACACAGTCGAACTGTTTGAGCGTATGGCATATTATGCCGTTTTTATCGTTCTCACTATTTATCTATCTTCCATTTTAGGTTTTAATGATTTCGAAGCAAGTATGATTTCCGGGCTTTTTTCCGGTGGATTGTATCTGCTTCCTATTTTTTCCGGTGCTTATGCTGACAAGATCGGTTTCCGGAAATCAATGATTATAGCATTTTCCTTATTATCCATCGGATATTTAGGGTTGGGTGTACTGCCCACTTTACTGGAAGCTGCCGGTTTGGTTAGTTATGGTGCCACTACTCAATTTAATGGTTTGCCTGATAGCTATACCCGGTGGATCATCGTGCCGGTTTTGTTTGTGCTTATGGTGGGAGGTTCTTTCATTAAGTCCATTATCTCCGCTTCTGTGGCTAAAGAAACAACGGAAGCAACCCGTGCCCGTGGTTATTCCATATTTTATATGATGGTAAATGTGGGTGCTTTTACCGGTAAAACGATTATCGATCCTTTGCGTAATGTTATTGGTGAACAAGCGTATATCTATATTAATTATTTCTCCGGTGCGATGACAATAGTTGCTTTACTTGCTGTTATTCTTCTTTATAAATCGACGCATACGGCAGGTGAAGGAAAAAGTCTCCATGAGATTGGACAGGGATTTATGCGAATCATCACAAACTGGCGTTTATTGATTCTTATTTTGATTGTTACTGGTTTCTGGATGGTGCAGCAGCAGCTTTATGCCACTATGCCTAAATATGTGATTCGTATGGCTGGCGAGACGGCAAAACCGGGTTGGATTGCCAATGTGAATCCGTTTGTGGTGGTTTGCTGCGTTAGTTTTATCACCCGTTTGATGGCCAAACGCAGTGCGATTACTTCGATGAATGTGGGAATGTTTTTGATTCCTATTTCGGCATTACTGATGGCATGTGGAAATTTGTTGGGTAATGATCTTATTACAGGTATGAGTAATATTACTCTGATGATGATTGCGGGTATAGTTGTACAGGCGCTTGCCGAATGTTTCATTTCACCGCGTTATCTGGAATATTTCTCTTTACAGGCTCCTAAAGGAGAAGAAGGAATGTATTTAGGATTCAGTCATTTGCATTCATTCCTTTCTTCCATTTTCGGTTTTGGTCTGGCGGGGATTCTGCTCACTAAATATTGTCCGGATCCGGCTTTGTTCGAGACGCGGGAAGCATGGGAGGCAGCTAGCGGAAATGCCCATTATATATGGTATTACTTTGCTGCTATAGGCCTGATTGCCGCTGTAGCGCTACTATTATTTGCAAAAATCACCGAATCCATCGACAAAAAGAAGGAGGCTTCTCGGTAATTCTCTGCTTTTTTATGTATATTTGCCGTCACTTTGCTGTAAAAGTTGACGGCATTTTGCATTTTAATAAAGAGGATAAAACATGAAAGTAAAATTTATAAGCCTGGCGAGTGGCAGTAGTGGGAACTGTTATTATCTGGGCACTGAAACCTATGGGATACTGATAGATGCCGGAATCGGCATACGTACTATCAAAAAATCACTGAAAGATTATAATATCTTGATGGATAGTATTCGTGCGGTATTTATAACGCACGATCATGCTGACCATATTAAAGCAGTGGGTAATCTGGGAGAAAAAATGAATATTCCTGTTTATACAACCGCACGTATTCATGCTGGAATCAATCGTAGCTATTGTATGACGGAGAAACTTAGCTCGTCAGTTCGTTATCTGGAAAAGCAAGAGCCTATGACGCTGGAAGATTTTCACATCGAATCTTTTGAAGTGCCACACGATGGAACGGACAATGTGGGGTATTGCATTGAAATTGATGGCAAAGTCTTTTCTTTCTTAACCGACCTTGGAGAGATTACTCCTACAGCTGCTCATTATATCAGTAAAGCCCATTATCTGATACTTGAAGCCAACTACGATGAGGAAATGCTCAAAATGGGGCCTTATCCTCAATATCTGAAAGAACGGATTGCAAGTAAAACCGGCCACATGAGTAACTCTGATACTGCAGAGTTTCTGGCGGAAAATATTACTGAACATTTGCGATATATCTGGTTATGCCATTTAAGTAAAGACAATAATCACCCGGAGCTGGCTTATAAAACGGTGGAATGGAAATTAAAGAACAAAGGTGTTATTGTAGGCAAAGATGTGCAACTACTTGCTTTAAAGCGAAATACGCCTTCCGAGCTTTATGTGTTCGAATAAAGACGAAAAAAAGATAGTAAAAAAGCTGCATGATTGTTTGGTCAAATAAAATAAAAGACCTACTTTTGCAACCGCAAACGAGGAATTAAGCACTCTTAGCTCAGTTGGTAGAGCAACTGACTCTTAATCAGTGGGTCCAGGGTTCGAATCCCTGAGGGTGTACAAATTCAACGTTGCAATAAAAATAAAATGTTGCACTCTTAGCTCAGCTGGTAGAGCAATTGACTCTTAATCAATGGGTCCAGGGTTCGAGTCCCTGAGGGTGTACAAGGATTATTAAAAGGAGAACTTAAAAGGTTCTCCTTTTTTGTTAAGAGCCTTTTTGTTGTTACAGTTCAGCTGTAGGAATAAAAAATACCGCTACTCAAAGCTATATTCGACTTTGGTAGCGGTATTTTTTTATAGTGTAACTACTATCTATTAGAACTTGAAGAAGTTCTTGGCATTGTTGTAGCTGATATCTTCAATCATTTGGTTTACACGATCCATTTCAGATGCCGGAATTTCTCCGTTTTCTACGTCACGTCCTACCAGGTTACACAATGTACGGCGGAAATATTCATGACGCGGGTAGGATAGGAAGGAACGAGAGTCTGTCAGCATACCTACGAAGCGGCTCAAAAGACCGAGTACTGACAAAGCATTCATTTGTTTTTCCATACCATCCTTTTGGTCGAGGAACCACCATCCGGAACCAAATTGGATTTTTCCCGGGATAGAACCATCCTGGAAGTTACCCAGCATTGTGGCAATCACTTCGTTGGCGCATGGGTTCAGGTTGTAAAGGATTGTTTTAGTTAATTTGCCATTAGTGTTCAGGCGATCAAGGAATTTAGCCATTGCTTTGGCGGTTGTAAATTCACCGATAGAATCGAAACCTGTATCAGCACCCAGTAATTTAAACATCTTCGTGTTATTGTTACGAATAGCGCCGTAATGGAATTGTTGAGTCCATCCTTTTTCCCAGTCCATTTCACCGAAGATCACAAGCATTGCCGATTTGAATTTCAGAATTTCTTCTTTGGTCAATTCTGCGCCACCATATACCTTATTAAAGATGGCTTTGATTTCAGCATCTGTATAATCTTCTGCGTAGAATTCTTCAATACCATGGTCAGACAGACGGCAGCCTTGTTCTGCGAAGAAGTCATGACGTTTGCGCAAAGCAGCGATCATATCATCAAAGTTGGAGATGGTAACACCACTTACCTCTGCCAGTTTTTCTACATAACTGCGGAAATCTGCAGGGACTTCTACAGCCATAGCCTTATCAGGACGCCATGTTGGTAACATCTTGATTTCAAATCCGCTTTCGCGTGTTTTGATATGATATTCCAATGAATCGATAGGATCATCCGTTGTGCAAACGGTTTCTACATGATAACGACGCATCATTCCACGAGCTGAATATTCGGGTTGAGACAGTTTCTCGTTACATTCATCGTAAATTTCACGTGCGGTTTGTGGATTCAATATTTTATTGATACCAAATGCCGTTTTCAGTTCAAGGTGAGTCCAGTGGTACAAAGGGTTGCGGAAAGTGTAAGGTACTGTTTCCGCCCATTTTTCAAATTTTTCCCAGTCTGTGGTATCTTTTCCCGTACAGAAACGTTCGTCTACTCCGTTTGTACGCATTGCACGCCATTTGTAGTGGTCACCGCCCAGCCAGATTTCAGTTAGTGATTTAAACTTGTAGTCGTCAGCTACCATTTGAGGGATAAGGTGACAGTGATAGTCGATGATCGGCATTTTAGCCGCATGCTCGTGATACAACTTTTGCGCAGTTTCTGTTTGCAGCAAGAAGTTTTCGTCCATGAAGTTCTTCATTATTACTGTGTTTTAAGTATATAAAATTATTACTTTCTGTATTTATACCTATATAGTATTGATTTTAAAGCTAATAGGCGTAAATCTCGTTTTAGTTTTATTAACCGTTATCGAACACAAAAATAGAAAATTTACTTGGAGTAACAAAATAATTCGTATATTTGCAGCGATTATTTATAATATTTAAGTTTTAGCACTATGGAGGACCAGAACTATACCATTAAAGACATTGCCCGTATGGCCGGTGTTTCCGCCGGAACGGTTGACAGGGTGTTACACAATCGCGGTGACGTGTCTCCCAAAAGCAAAGCCAAAGTACAAAAGGTGTTGGATGAGATTCATTATCAGCCCAATGTGTTTGCTATCGGTTTGGCTGCTAAAAAGAAATATTCTTTCCTCTGTTTGATACCTTATTATATAGAGCATGATTATTGGCATTCGGTAGTAGGGGGGATTGAGCGTGCCCGGCAAGAGTTGCGTCCTTTTAATGTGAGTATAGATTATCTGTGCTATCACCATGGGGATGAGAAGAGTTATCAGGAAGCCTGCCTTTCCATAAAAGAAAAGAATGTGGATGCGGTATTGATTTCTCCGAATTTTCGGGAAGAGACACTGGCGCTGACAGCCTATTTACAGGAAAATAAGATCGCTTATGCTTTTGTCGATTTCAATATGGAAGAAGCGAAAGCGTTGACATATATCGGGCAGGATTCATATAAGAGTGGATATATCGCAGCGAAAATATTGATGCGCAATTATTCGGCAGGAGAAGGCCAGGAGTTGGTTTTGTTTTTAAGTAACAATAAAGATAATCCGGCTGAAATACAGATGCAACGCCGTTTGGATGGTTTTATGAGTTACATTGCCGAAGAATATAATAACTTGGTAATCCATGAGGTAGTACTTAATAAATCCGATCAGGAAAGTAACCAACAGACATTGGATGAGTTTTTTCAGGCGCATCCGAAGGCTTTACTGGGAGTTGTATTTAATTCCAGAGTGTATCAGTTGGGAGAGTATCTTCGTCATGCGGGACGTAGCATGAAAGGACTGATAGGATATGACCTTCTGAAAGCAAACGTAGATTTATTAAAATCCGGTGATGTGCATTATTTAATCGGGCAACGTCCGGGTTTGCAAGGATATTGTGGGGTGAAGGCTTTGTGCGATCATGTCGTGTTTAAGAAGTCTGTTGAACCTGTAAAATACATGCCTATTGATATCCTGATAAAGGAAAACATTGATTTTTATTTTGAATTTGTATAATATCAACTTTATAAATTACAACTAACATGAAAGCATTAAACAAAGAAACTGCTCCTAAAACACAACGTCCGGAGCGTATTATCCAATTTGGCGAAGGTAACTTTTTGCGTGCATTTGTAGATTGGATTATTTATAACATGAACCAGAAAGCTGATTTCAACAGCAGTGTAGTAGTGGTTCAACCGATTGATAAAGGAATGGTCGATATGCTGAATGCACAAGATGATCTTTATCATGTAAACCTTCAAGGATTGGATAAAGGAGAGGCAGTTAACAGCTTGACAATGATTGATGTAATCAGTCGCGCTTTAAACCCATATACTCAAAATGACGAGTTTATGAAGTTGGCAGAGCAACCTGAAATGCGTTTTGTTATTTCAAACACTACGGAGGCTGGTATTGCTTTTGATCCGGCTTGTAAACTTGAAGATGCTCCTGCTTCATCTTATCCGGGTAAGTTGACTCAATTACTCTATCATCGTTTTAAAACATTCAATGGTGATAAGACAAAAGGTTTGATTATTTTCCCTTGCGAGCTTATTTTCCTGAATGGTCATAAGTTGAAAGAAACAATTTATCAATATATTGAATTGTGGAACTTGGGTAATGAGTTTAAAACTTGGTTTGAAGAAGCTTGTGGTGTATATGCAACATTGGTAGACCGTATTGTTCCGGGATTCCCACGCAAGGATATTGCTGCTATCAAAGAAAAATTGCAATATGATGATAATCTGGTTGTTCAGGCTGAAATTTTCCATTTGTGGGTGATTGAAGCTCCGCAGGAAGTTGCAAAAGAGTTCCCGGCTGACAAGGCAGGCTTGAATGTATTGTTTGTACCGTCAGAAGCTCCTTATCACGAACGTAAGGTTACTTTGTTGAATGGCCCGCATACAGTTCTTTCTCCGGTTGCTTATCTCTCGGGAGTGAATATTGTGCGTGATGCTTGCCAGCACGAAGTGATTGGTAAATATATCCACAAGGTAATGTTTGACGAACTGATGGAAACTTTGAACTTGCCGAAGGATGAGTTGGAGAAATTTGCAAATGATGTATTGGAACGCTTCAACAATCCGTTCGTGGATCATGCAGTAACCAGTATCATGCTGAATTCTTTCCCTAAATACGAAACTCGTGATTTGCCGGGATTGAAGACTTATCTGGAACGTAAAGGTGAACTTCCTAAAGGACTGGTGCTTGGATTAGCTGCTATCATTACTTATTATAAAGGTGGTGTACGTGCTGATGGTGCTGAAATTGTTCCGAATGATGCTCCTGAAATCATGAACCTGCTGAAAGAACTTTGGGCAACAGGTTGCACAAAGAAAGTTGCTGAAGGTGTTCTGGCTGCAGATTTTATCTGGGGAGAAGATTTGAATAAGATTCCGGGATTGACAGAAGCCGTAAAAGCTGATTTGGATTCTATCCAGGAAAAAGGAATGCTTGAGACCGTTAAAGGTATTCTGTAAGATATAACCTAAGGTTGATAAAAGTAGAGGGCATTTTGGTAGAGTATACAACTATCAAAATGCCCTTAACTGTTAGATAATTAAGAGACGGTAAGTTATTAATTGTTAAAGATCAAATTTGCATTCTTCGTATTTTTTATTTCCATAACCTTCTTTTTCTTCGTTTTCACGGTTTGAAAAGGCTCAAATCCTTAATGACCAATTTTGTCTCTTTTTGTATGAATTATTGTTCTACTTTTTTGTTTTATAAATGCTTGGTTTATAAGGGGAAAACGAATTTGATATGATGAATATTGCATAAAAAAGTCATCTGTAAAATACAATGAATCAAGACCTTTTTTACCATGTTAATCTTGCTTGTAAATCTCGTAATGTGTTCATACCTTTGTTGCGAAGTCAATAGTGTGGCTTCCTAATATTGTTTAACTTTTTAATCTTAGGCGTATATGGCTATCAGATATAAAAAGAAAAAAATCACCTTATGTTTCGATAAGGAAAATAAGGTAGAAAAGTATGTTGCAGCAAACGTTCTAGTTGGGAGCATCAACTATAACAAGTTATGTGATGAAGTAAATCAGCGGACAGGCGTTCATCGGGCTATGGTGGATGTGGTACTGAAAGGAGTGCAAGATACTATGGTGTCATTTTTAGAAGAAGGATTCTCTGGAAAGTTGGGAGAGTTCGGTTCATTTCGTCCAGCTATTAATGCCGAGAGCCAAGATAAAGCTGAAGACGTGAGTGTTAATACCATTATTAGGAGGAAGATAGTCTTTACTCCGGGAGGTGCATTCAAGGAAATGCTTGGATCAGCTAGTATAGAGCTGTTTGGAGATAACGTAACCAATCTTAACGGGGATAACGGTGGAGAACCTAGCGAAGGAGGTGGCTCTTCTGGAGGAGATTCAGGAGAAGCTCCGGATCCGGCAGCTTAATTCTTACTAAAAAATAACTTTAGATAGGGAAGGTTCTTTCAGGAGCTTTCCCTATTTTTTTGATATTTCGGGTAGAAATGCTCTAATTCGCCGTTGGGCAATGGTGAATTTGTGGTTGCCTGACGACATTTTTGCCGTTGCCCAACGGTGAATTTACTGTTAGGTGCAAAATTTTAGTAAGATTTGTATGCGGAAAGTAGGATTTCTACTGGATTTATAATTTGTTTTCCTATCTCTTTTTATCACCTATTTTATCAAAAAGTAAGAAGTATCTTGATTTTTCTTCTGTTAGCTTCCTCTAGAAAAATTATTTGTGAAAATATTTTTAATCTTTGCCGCGTTATAGCAGTAGATTGTTCAAACGCGTATTATCCTCAAGATACAATGAAGATAATTAATCTTCAATATTGCTTTTCATCTCATTTTATCCCAAATTTGCAGTCTCAATACCCCAAGAGTGTTGTTTATGCGAAATATTTTCTATCTTTGTAGCGTTGCAGCAATAGTGTTTGCATGTGCAACATTACATATTAATAGATGAAAGTGTTTAGCTTTTATCCTTGTTAGGAAATCTGGTAAATTTCAATTGACATAAGGATAGCAATAACACTCATCACTTGTATAGTCGTGTGTAATTTTATATTGCATATATATACGAGTGTGGGGTATTGTTTATTTATGTCAAGGTTTTACCAGAACCTCCTAACAGATAAACTAACGACTCCACACTTTTTTTATAGACTTACCACTGCTAAGGAGTTGAGGTGGCGACAAAAACTCTAATAATTATGATGAAAAAGACAGTATTCTTTTTCTTAATGATTGCAGCTTTAAGTACTTCATTCTATAGCTGCAAAACAAACACTAATGATTTATGGGATAGTATTCATCAATTGGATGGCAGGGTAACTTCACTTGAAGAACTCTGTAAACAGATGAATGGAAACATTGGGGCGTTGCAAACGTTACTACAAGCTTTGCAAAGTAATGTAAGCATCACAAAAGTAAATCCTGTTACAGAAGGTGGTAAGACGGTTGGTTACACTATTTCTTTTTCAAAGGGAGATCCCATTACTATTTATCATGGAGAAAAGGGGGATAAAGGTGATACGGGTATTGCCGGTAAGGATGGAGTAACGCCGGTGGTTGGCGTGAGACGAGATACGGATAATGTTTATTATTGGACGTTAAACGGGGAATGGTTAATTGATGATGCTGGGAATAAAGTAAAGGCAGTAGGTGAAGATGGAAAAGATGGAGAAAATGGTATAGATGGTAAACCTGGTATGGATGGCATTACTCCACAATTGAAAATAGAAAATGGTCGTTGGTGGCTGTCGGTGAATAATGGCAGTACGTGGTCGAATATAGGGCAGGCTACAGGTGATACTGGTAAAGATGGAGTGGATGGTGACGATATGTTTAGTGATATAGATTACACTTCCAGTCAGGACTTTGTTACTTTTACCTTGTCGAATGGAACTGTTATAAAACTGCCGACTTGGTATGCTTTTGGCGAATTGCAAAGCTTGTGTGAACAGATGAATACTGATATTTCGTCTATACAATCAATCATTGAAGCACTACAACAAAAAGATGGTATAACTAATGTGGTACCTTTGAATGATAATGGGAAGGTGATTGGTTATAAACTTTATTTTGAAAAACGTGAACCGATAACCATATATTATGGTAAAGATGGGGCAGATGGTAATGATGGTCAAGACGGTTCGGATGGCAAGGATGGGGTGACACCTGTTGTCGGAGTGAAGCAGGATACCGACGGTATCTATTATTGGACGTTGAATGGAGATTGGATGAAAGATGATAATAGTAATAAGATAAAGGCGCAAGGTGTTGACGGCTCGAATGGAAATGATGGACAAGATGGTACAGACGGTAATAACGGTGTTACTCCGCAATTGAAGATAGAAGAAGACGGTTATTGGTATATATCTTATGACAATGGTTCAAACTGGACAAAACTTGGAAAAGCGACCGGTGCGGATGGAACAAGTGGAGACGCTTTCTTCAAGAATGTGACGGAGGATGATGATTATGTTTATTTGGAGATGCAAGCCGGAAACATTATCTCCGTACCCAAACACAAAAAGCTGTCTATCACTTTCAATGAAACGGAGGATATACGGGTATTGGCCAATCAGACTTATCCCATTCAATATACTATTACGGGGGCTACAGATAAGACAGTAGTGAAAGCTTTGGCGCAAGATGGTTTCCGTGCTGTGGTAAAATCCTCGGGTAATGCTTCTGGAGTAATTGAGGTAAGTACACCGGGAACGATACTTAGTAGTGAGGTATTGGTTTTCGTCTCCGATGGTGAGGAACGGACTATCATGCGTTCTATCAATTTTGTGGAAGGAGTGATTAATATCACCGATCGTTCTTATACAGTTCCTTATACTGGTGGTACAGTGAGTGTGCAGCTTTCCACTAATATCGATTATACCATAGAAATTCCAGAAGCGGATAAAACATGGATTTCTATCGCTCCGACATCACGTGCCATAATGCGGGATGAAACGATTGCATTTAATGTCCAACAGAATAATAATACTCAATTGCGTTATTCAATTATTAAATTAGTTGACAAATTGGGAGTTACTTCTGAAACAATACAGATTACTCAGCGTGGAGGAAGTTCACAGGATATTTACGTAGCAACAGCAGGAACTTTGGAACAACAAATCAATAGTGAAGACGCTAAAATTTTAGAAGAATTGAAAATCACAGGACATCTGAATACCTTTGATTACGAGTTTTTAAAGACTATGCCTAACTTAAAAACGGTAGATCTTTCAGAATTGGGTGATGTAAGTATACCTGCTAGTGCCTTTAATAGTTCTAAAGTTTCTACGGTGTTGTTACCTTTGAACTTGAAAACAATTTCAGATAGAGCGTTTTATAATAGTTCTATTACTTCCGTTTATATACCTCAGACAGTAGAAAGTATTGGTCAATATGCTTTTGCGAATACTTCTAAATTAACAGGGAATATTGTAATTCCTCAAAAAACTGTAACAATTGGAGAACGTGCTTTTGAATATTCTGCTTTTAACGGGACTTTGATATTAGAAGAGGGAGTGCAGAGTATTGGAACAGCAGCATTCGCTGGTTGTAGCAAAGTAACAGGAGACTTAGTAATACCGAATAGTGTAACAAGTATGAAAGGGTCTGCATTTCAATCTTCTACTTTTACAGGTTCATTGAGTATAGGAAATGGGTTAACAGATATTCCGACTTACGCTTTTCATGGTTGTAGCTCTTTTAAAGGAGAAATTACTATTGGAGAAAATGTTAAGAGTATTGGCGATCATGCTTTTGAAGGATGTAGTGGATTTACTGGTAACTTGATAATTCCTAATAAGGTTGAGACTATGGGTATTTATGCTTTTTATGCTTGTATTGGATTTGAAGGATATTTAAGTATCGGGAATTCAATAAAATCTATTGGAAAGTGTGCATTTGTAGGGAAAGAAGATAAAAAAACACATACTGTTGTAGATGGTGGCAGAGAAAAACAATATACTAGCTATTCTTGGACTCGTATTTTTAATAAAGTATATTGTAAGGCTCTAAAATCACCAACATTAGGAATGGTAAATTTAGCAGATGGTGATACATATACGTCTACTGTTCCAGTCTATATCGTTTTTGGAACAGATAGTACACGGAAATATTATGGATTTAGCTATATTGCAGATCCGATCATGTGTGGTAAAAATTATCCTCAATATCTATTTATTCCAATAAATGCTTCAGGATATAATATAAATGGATGGGGAGGATTTGAAATTAAATCAGAAGTCGAATTTTAAACTATATAATTATGTGTAACTCAAGTTCAAATCCTTGCGACCAAATCTGTAAGAAACAAGCCGCATATGACAAGGCTGTTGAATCCTACCAGTTCCATGTACAACGTTATCACACATGGGTTAACTATTACGCCATTTTCGTCGGTGCTTTGTTTGTGGCATTTTATACCATTATACCGCAATCAGAAAATGTTCAATACGGTCCTTGCAGTGGAACTATTTTTTCATTTTTAGATAGTATATGGCTACCACTTTTGATTATTACCTTAGGATGGTTTGCTTCTATGTGTTGGCTGGCTAGTATTATTGGGCATTATGAATGGATGAAGAGTTGGATACGAATCGTGAAAAAGAGAGAGGTCGATTTCTTTGAAACAACTTCAAGTCAACCATCCAATATCTCACCGGTTTCATCTGAAATATTTGTATATGGAAAAGTTATGAGAGAACCGGATAGAAGTGTACCTAATAATATGCTGCCCAAGTTTATCTCAACTCAAAAAGTAACTCAATGGTTTGTATGGAGTGTTATTTTAATGTGGATAGCAAGCTCTGTTTTTCTTTGGAGATTTGTAGACTGTTATTGGTGGATTCCCTCTTTCGGTTATTCCCTTCTTACGGCTATAATTGGATATTGCCTTTATGGGAAAGCTCATAAATTGTATTCTTCGGAACATCTGGATATAGCTTGAACATAAAACAATGAAAAAAGGATAGGAATATTACCAATATATAGATTCCTATCCTTTTTTATTTCTGTTCATATTAGTAATGCCATTTAATATGAACTAGAATTGTACTTCCTACGAATCGAATGATTCAAAAACAATAAAAAGAAGATTAAACTTTATCTGTTTCCAGATATATTCATTAACTTTGTAATTAGCTCAAATTAGCTTTATACAGGATTTAATATGGAAAATCTGATTGAATTATCACATACTGAAGTGACATTAGCATTTGTAGCGTCCTGCATTGAAAGTACGGCACGCCGATTAGGTAAATCATATCAAGAAGTTTTTACCCGCATGAAGCGTGTAGGTATGATTGAGAATTACATCTTGCCTTGCTATGATGTATTACATACCGAGAGTCGCGAGCATGTGACTGATAATATGATAGAATGTCTGACAACTTGGGAGGCAAAACGATGAAAATAACAGTATATCATGGAGGAACGGAACGAGTTGATGTTCCTATTTGTCGTTTAGGAAGGGAGAATCTTGATTTTGGTCGTGGATTCTATGTTACAGACATCAAAGAGCAGGCTTGTCGTTGGGCTATTGCAACGGCTAAGCGACGCAACACCCAAGCCATTATTAATATTTACCAACTTGATAGAGAACTTGTTTTGGAAAAGGCTCGTTGTAAGGTGTTCAAAGCTTACGATTCGGAATGGTTGGAATTTATTGTAGCCAGTCGTCGTGGACTGAATCCAGCGGCAAATTATGATTATATAGAGGGAGGTGTCGCGAATGACCGGGTAATTGATACGGTAAATTTATATATGTCTGGTTTGATGAGTGCTGATGTGGCATTACAGCGTCTTGCTCAACACCAACCAAATAATCAGATTTGTTTGTTAAACCAAAGTATTACGGATAAATACCTTATTTATGATGGAACAGAACTGGCAGAATGATCCTGTAAAGTCTCCTGAAATTCAAGAGATAATATTAAGTAATCGTATCGGTATCATTGCTGCCGAACTTTCAAAACGCTTGGAAATTACTCCAGTCAGAGCATTGCAATTGTTTTATGAAAGCAAGACTTGCGCTGACTTGCATGACAAGGAAACAGGGCTTTATCTTTATGGTAATCTCTATATCGCTGATGAATTCATGCGAGAGTATCAAAATAAGTTATAAGTTCATTCAGCCGTATGCAAAATAAATGTGGTAGCTCCAATTGTCACAATAGCGCCATCTTCAATACGTACACGGTCTTTATCTCCCAGAATTTCATTCATAAGGAAAGTACCTGTGAGACTAGGAGCATCTCGTAATGTGTAGACTAGCTTTCCTTGCTTATTACGCTTTATATTAATGATGCAATGGCGTCGATCCATGCTCATATCACCGCTTTCAATGGGAGTATTAATGTTTGTTCCTACGCAACGGCGGCCTATGACATTGTCACCTTCTTGCAAGGGAAGTAACTGTTTAAAACCAAATACATTTTCGATTACAGTGATATATCCGAACTCTTCTTTATGAGATTCAGCTTCTTCTTCCAGGTTTTCTTCCTTTCTAAGAGCCTTAACTTTACTTTTTCCTAGCCGGATACTGAATTGCTTGCCACAATGTTCGCATTCAAATACTAGTGATTGGCCTTCACTATACTTGGTTTCATCAAAATAAAGATAATTCTCACATTTAGGACAAAGAACTCGTTTCATGCTTTTTAAAAGGGATTTTTATTTAGCCAGTAACCAGGCATTCTTATAAGTTTCGTTTTTTCTTAGCTCAAGTAATTGCTTGGTCGCTTCATCACGGTTGTTGAATGAACTGATACTGACACGTACTTTACCATCAGTGTTGAGAGCTTTTGCATCTGCAAATCCTTTTGATTTTAATTGGTTCGCAATAACTTCTGCATCTTTCAGGCTGATTCCTCCTGCCACAATGATATGAAAAGGATGATTTGCACTTTCTTGAGATTTCACCGCAGGAGCAGGAGCCGCTGTTTCCTGTTTTACCACTTTCACTTCTCTTACTGCGATCGGTTTGGAAGTCTTGGCTTTATCCGTTGTATGCTTTTTAGCAGATGAAGTTTTGGTTGAAGTGGAAGAAGCAGAAAGCTTCTTTGCTTGTTGCGCAGCATCGTTCTTAACATAAACAGGAGTTACTGCAACCGATTGCTTTTCTATTTGCTCAAAAAGCTCGCTGGGCAATAACTGTGCATAATTGTTCTTTTGAACGTCGGTATTCTCTACCGGAGTTGAAAAGGCAAAGAACAGTACGATAGCAGCAATCATTGCTGCAGCATTGCGGAGATACGCGCGGTTGATACTAATTTCAAAAGTCTTCTTTTCCTTTTCCTGATAAGTCGGTACCAATACTTTTTCTTTCTGCTGCAGAGCCGAAAGTTCATGTATTTCAAAAGAGTCGAGACCATACAATGAAGGAGTTGTTATCTTATAATCATAAGGAACGAACTCGTAGTTACCATAAATGTTATAATGAATCTCGCCTATATTATCCAGATGGGCTTTCCCTTCTTCATGAAGGAGACCGATAAATTCGTTTACTTCTTTTTCTACTATACGGCTGGCGTCAGCAAAACTTGTGTCGTATGCTGACATATAAGATTGCACCAGTACACCGTCATTCAGTTTTAATTGAGGATTAAAACCGATTATACGGGTAGGAGGTAAAAATATATTTTCTTCCTTTACGCGGGTTGCGGGCGAATAATGTGCTACAAAACCACCAAATCCCGGAACAATGACGCAGTCGTTTTCCAGTAGTAAAGTCTCTATATGTTGTGCCAATTCAATCATGTCTGCAAAATTAAGAGATAAATTGAATATATCCCAGAAAACTTCGAAAAATTCACTACTTTTGCATCGTTTTATTTATCACTATCAATAATGAACTATATACAGACAGAAATAGACGGAGTATGGCTGATCGAGCCTAGAGTTTTCTCCGATGAACGGGGCTATTTTATGGAAGCCTATAAGAAAGAAGAGTTTGAAGCCAATATTGGTCCCGTAAACTTTATACAGGACAACGAGTCGAAATCATCTTTTGGTGTATTGCGTGGATTGCACTATCAAAAAGGAGAACATAGTCAGGCGAAACTGGTTCGTGTTCTTAAAGGAGAAGTGCTCGACGTTGCCGTTGATTTGCGTAAATCATCGCCTACGTTTGGAAAGCATGTTTGTGTATTGCTTAGTGAAGAAAACAAGAGACAATTTTTTATTCCCCGTGGTTTTGCTCATGGCTTTGCTGTCTTGAGTGAAGAAGCTGTTTTTACATATAAGGTAGATAACAAGTATGCTCCGCAGGCAGAAGCCTCTATTTTATATAATGACGAAGCATTGGGGATCGACTGGCCGTTGGCAGAGTCGCAAATGTTATTATCTGCGAAAGACAGAGAGGGAACTGCTTTCAAAGACGCCGTTTATTTTGAATGAATTTCTAAACAAACAATAGATTAAGTATGAAAATTGCAATCGTGGGAACAGGGTATGTGGGTCTGGTGTCAGGCACATGTTTTGCCGAAATTGGCGTGAATGTAACGTGCGTAGACACGAACAAAGAGAAAATCGAATCTTTGCAAAAGGGGAACATTCCAATTTATGAAAATGGATTGGAAGAGATGGTACTCCGTAATATGAAAGCAAAGCGATTGAAGTTTACTACCTCATTGGAAAGTTGTCTGGATGAAGTGGAAGTTATATTCAGTGCAGTTGGAACTCCTCCGGATGAAGATGGCAGCGCTGATTTGAAATACGTATTGGAGGTGGCCCGTACCATTGGTCGCAACATGAAACAGTATAAATTGGTAGTTACCAAAAGTACTGTTCCGGTAGGCACTGCCAGTAAGGTTCGTGCAGTTATTCAGGAAGAACTGGATAAGAGAGGCGTGAAGGTTGATTTTGATGTGGCTTCTAATCCGGAATTCCTTAAAGAAGGAAATGCTATCAGTGACTTTATGAGCCCGGACCGCGTGGTAGTGGGAGTGGAGTCGGCACGTGCGGAGAAATTGATGTCCAAACTATATAAACCATTCTTATTGAATAATTTCCGTGTGATTTTCATGGATATTCCGTCTGCGGAAATGACTAAATATGCGGCAAATTCGATGCTGGCAACCCGCATTAGCTTTATGAATGATATTGCAAACTTGTGCGAGATTGTTGGTGCGGATGTGAATATGGTGCGTAGTGGGATAGGTTCGGATACCCGTATCGGACGTAAGTTTTTGTACCCGGGCATCGGGTATGGTGGTTCCTGCTTCCCCAAAGATGTGAAGGCATTGATTAAAACAGCAGAACAGAATGGTTATACCATGCGGGTACTTACGGCTGTGGAAGAAGTGAATGAGAACCAAAAAAGCGTCTTGTTCGAAAAGCTAATGAAACAGTTTAATGGTGATTTGCAGGGTAAGACTGTTGCTTTGTGGGGATTGGCATTTAAACCGGAAACGGATGATATGCGTGAGGCTCCGGCATTAGTCCTGATCGATAAATTACTGAAAGCAGGCTGTAAAGTACGCGCATACGATCCGGCTGCCGTGCAAGAATGTAAGCGCAGGATTGGTGATACTATCTATTATGCTTGCGATATGTACGATGCCGTACTGGATGCTGATGTGTTGATGCTGGTTACCGAATGGAAAGAATTCCGTCTGCCTTCATGGGCCGTTATCAAGAAAACGATGTCCCGGCAGATTGTGTTGGACGGACGTAATATATATGATAAAAAAGAGATGGAAGAACTCGGATTTATTTATCACTGTATTGGTAAATAAAAAAATAAGAGTATCTTTATACAAAAACTAAAATAGATGATGAAAAATGTGGCTGTATCGTTAATGGCAATCTTTTTCGCGGCATGTAGCGGCAATAAGAATCCCCATTCTCTTCAACAAGAGAAGGAGGATCTTAGTGCAAAAGGGCTACTGCAAGGAATTTGGCTGGACGATGAAACGGAGAGCCCGTTGATGCGTGTAGAAGGAGATACTATCTACTATGCAGATGTACAAAGTACTCCCATTGCATTTAAAATAATACGGGATACTCTTTATACTTATGGAAATGATACTACTTATTACAAGATTGATAAGCAGGCAGAACATATATTCTGGTTTCATTCCATAACGGATGATGTGATTAAGTTGCATAAATCCGAAGATGTCAATGATTCAATCTATTTTGTCCGTCAGGAATTAGTAATTCCGGCATATACGGAAGTAACCAAACGCGATAGTGTAGTGACCTATAATGGCACTCGCTATCGCGCATACGTATATATTAATCCTTCTAAAATGAGAGTCATCAAGACGACTTATTCCGAAGACGGGATTAGCATGGATAATGTATACTATGATAATGTGATGCACATTTGTGTGTATGAAGGTAAAAAGAGCCTGTTTGCCAGCGATGTTACCAAACAGATGTTTGACAAAGTACTTCCTGTCGATTTTCTGGAGCAATCCATCCTGTCAGATACAAAGTTTGTGAAAGTAGACCGGAACGGTTTTCATTATCAAGCTGTCCTGGCCATTCCGGAAACTTCCATATATAGCATTGTAAATATGGAAGTAAGTTTTAAAGGAGATTTGACTATTACTTCATCCAAATAAAAAAGCACCATACATTCAGATCGTATAGTGCCGGATTAAAAAGCCTTGCTTTAATTTTGTCTGGGGGGAGACGGACGGTTATTTCTCTTTCCTCCGTTATTATTATTCCTTTTTCCCCGGAAATCTTTTCTTTTGTAGTTGCCACCCTTACCCTTGCTAAAAGAACGTGGCTTATATTCCGGAGCTTCTCCCAATTCTTCAGGAATAGGAATCTTATAAATCTCTTTTTCCAGGAAGTTCTCAATACTTTTGAAGTTGCTTTGCTCTTTCTCGCTGATAAACGTAAGTGCTACGCCATCATTGTTGGCACGTGCCGTACGTCCGATACGGTGTACATAATCCTCGCTGTCATGAGGTACGTCGAAGTTGATAACCAGTCGAATATCATCAATGTCGATACCACGTGCAACGATGTCCGTAGCTACTAATATATTGATTCGTCCGGCTTTAAACTCATGCATAACAGTTTCCCGTTGAGCCTGTTCCAGATCCGAATGCATTTCCCCTACGTTCAGTTTCATGGATTTCAAAGCCTTGGCTACTTCCTTGACCTTGATTTTAGAAGATGCAAAGACAATCACACGTTCCGGAACTTCATCCATAAAAAGACTGCGTATGATTCCCAGCTTTTGATTTTCGTAGCAAACGTATGCCGCCTGAATAATCTTTTCTGCAGGTTTGGAAACTGCGAGCTTTATCTCTGACGGATTATTTAAGATTGTGTTTGCCAATTGCTGAATCTTTGCAGGCATTGTTGCAGAAAACATGATTGTCTGTCGTTCCTTCGGCAGATATTTCGCAATTTGCATGATATCTTCATAGAATCCCATGTCGAGCATCCGGTCTGCTTCATCCAGAATAAAATAAGAAACCTTGGAAAGATCTACATATCCAAGGCTTAAATGGGCGATCAGACGTCCGGGAGTAGCAATAACAACATCAGCTCCTAAAGTGAGTCCTTTTTTCTGTTGTTCGAACAATATTCCATCATTTCCACCGTATACGGCAACACTCGATACCGGCATGAAATAGGAAAACCCTTCCATTTGCTGGTCGATCTGTTGGGCCAATTCCCGGGTAGGAGACATGATGACACAATTAATCGCATCTTCCGGATGTTTACCTTCAGATAATTTATTCAATACAGGCAGTAGAAACGCGGCCGTTTTACCTGTTCCTGTCTGTGCTACTGCGATCAAATCTTTACCCTCAAGTATGATTGGAATTGCCTGCTCCTGTATAGGCGTACATTCGTCAAATCGCATGGCATCAAGCGCCTCAAGCACATTTGCATTTAATTGTAGTTCGGAAAACTTCATTCTTTTATTTAATTTGTCAGCAAAGATAATCTATTTTTTGGTCTAATTACATATTCAAGTAAGAATCTTTGAATCCGAGGAAATAGAGCACTCCATCCAGCCCGATGGTGTTGATCGATTGCTTGGCATTTGCCACCACTTTAGGCTTTGCGTGGAAAGCAATTCCCAGTCCGGCAACCCCTAGCATAGGGAGGTCGTTAGCTCCGTCTCCTACGGCTATGGTCTGTGCAATATCCACCTTTTCCACTTGTGCAATGAGGCGGAGCAGTTCGGCTTTCCGTTTTCCGTCTACTACATCTCCCAGGTAACGTCCGGTCAGTTTGCCGTCAATAATTTCCAGTTCGTTGGCATAGACGTAATCTATACCGTATTTCTTTTGCAGGTATTGACCGAAATAAGTGAATCCTCCCGAAAGGATGGCGATTTTGTAACCGTACTTCTTCAATACATACATCAGCCGTTCTACGCCCTCCGTGATAGGCAAGCTCTCGGCTATTTCCTGCATTACCGATTCGTCCAGCCCTTTCAATAGTGCTACACGGCGGGTAAAGCTCTCTGTAAAGTCTATTTCTCCACGCATGGCGCTTTCTGTGATGGCCTTTACTTCGTCACCTACACCGGCACGGATAGCCAGTTCGTCAATCACCTCTGTTTCGATTAATGTAGAGTCCATATCAAAACAGATCAGACGGCGCATACGACGGTACATATTATCCTGTTGGAAAGAAAAGTCCATTTCCAGTTCGCTGGCCAACTTCATCAGCTTCTCCTGCATCGCAATGCGATCTTTCGGAGTACCTCTCACTGAAAATTCGATGCAAGCCCTGGTGCGTGCATCTGCCTGACATTCATCCAACGGGATACGACCTGTCAGACGTTTGATAGCATCAATATTCATGCCCTGCTCGGCCAATATGCTTGTAGCGGCAGAAATCTGTCGGGCGGAAAGCTTGCGTCCCAGAACCGTCAGGATATAACGGTTTTTCCCTTGCATACCTACCCAGTTTTCATATTGCTCGGTGGTGATAGGTTCAAACCGGATGGTCACTCCCAGAGAAGAAGCCTTGAACAACAGTTCCTTCATAATGAATCCGGAATGTCTTTCTTCACTCTTGAACAGGATACCCAACGATAATGTATTATGAATATCTGCCTGGCCGATATCGAGAATCGTGGCATCATATTTGGCAAGGATTTCGGTCACGGAAGCAGTCAGTCCCGGGCGATCTTCGCCGGTAACTCGAATCAGAATCAATTCAGTATTTGATGGTTGCATAAAAAATAGACTTTAACTCTGCAAAAGTAGAGAAAAAAGTTCGTTTTTATGCTAAATAACATAAAAAGTTATACCCAAAAAGTGAGATTTTTGCTTATTTGCTTGGAAGTTAATTTAATATTTACTTACCTTTGCACCCAGTTTCAAAAATAAAGGCTCTGATAATCAGCGGATTCCTCTTCGCCTGATGCCTGAAAAGACAATGTTTCGGGAAGAAACCACTGTTTAAGGACAGTCCCGGATAGTATTAACTAAAACCGAATTACATGAAGCATGTAAAATGGATTTTTGTTGTATTACTGATTTGTTCCTTGACCGCTTTCGTTGAGAAAGACAAACCTACCGGAGGTTTGAGTGAGGGTGACGTAGCCCCTGATTTTAAAATCGAATCTACGTCAAACGGGCAACCCGCCTTTAAATTGGGAAATTTGAAAGGTAAATATGTGTTGCTAAGTTTTTGGGCAAGTTATGACGCGCAGTCCCGGATGCAAAATGTAAGTTTGAGCAATGCGCTTCGTTCTTCTCATAATGTGGAAATGGTTTCTATTTCATTTGACGAATATCAGTCAATATTTAAGGAAACCGTTCGTAAGGATCAAATAGTTACGCCCACTTGTTTCGTGGAAACAGAAGGCGAGGATTCCGGCTTATTTAAGAAGTACCGTTTAAACCGGGGATTCACTAACTATTTATTGGATGGAAATGGTGTAATTATAGCCAAAAACATCTCTGCTGCAGATCTTTCTGCTTATGTAAAAGAAATCGGTTAACGATTTTAAGAATGTAAGGAGAAAGAGGGATTTTCCAAATCACCGTCAGGTGAAAACAATGGAGAATAGACAAAAGAGGAAATGGATACAACAAAAAAGTTCCGCCTACACTTGCATTAGCAAGAATAGGCGGAACTTCTACTTTTATACTCTTCGTTTGTCCGGTGCATTCAAAGCCTTGTGACAATTAATGTATAGAATCCGTGAAGGCTGCGGAAGGCTTACCTACCTTTTTATTTAGGCGCCTTCTGGTACAAGAAGAATGCGATAGCCGCATAAAGGATATTAGGAATCCAGACTGCAACGGCAGGCGGCACATTTCCGTTCACGGCAAAGGTGGAAGTAATCGTTTGGAACAGGATATAAGAGAAACTTAACCCTAATCCGATACCCAGATGAAGCCCCATACCGCCTTTCGTTTTTCGGGACGAAAGCGATACACCGATGATGGTAAGGATGAAAGAGGCGAACGACATGGCAATTCGTTTGTGATATTCAATCTCAAACTCCTTGATGTTGGCAAATCCTCTTCGTTTCTGTTTGGCGATATAATCGCTTAATTCGGGACTGGTCAGCATTTCCTGCTGATTTTTCATGATAAGAAAGTCAGAAGGTTCCATGTTGATGATAGAGTCTATCCGGTCTCCTTTAGTGATTTTTTCCTTTAAACCATCCAGTTCGCGTACCATATAATCGTGGATCGTCCATTTATGAACAGTGGTGGTATCATAAGTGATCCGTCGTGCAGTCAAATGTGAAACCAGCTTTTTATCCACAAATTTGTCCAATGAAAAGCGGTTACCGGTTTTCATTGCGTTGTTATAGTTGTCGATGTAAGCAATTACTCCGCTATCCACTTCCAGCTGCACATTGCTTACCGAGTTTTGTTTCTTTGGTTTGATATACCGGTCTTCAAAATTCAGACGCGTAACACTTCCTTTCGGAATCACATACGAACTTAGTGTGAAAGTGACGAGAGCGATGATAGCGGCAGAAATCATATAAGGGCGCATCATCCTCTTAAAGCTCATACCGGTGGAGAACATCGCGATAATTTCGGAGTTTTCTGCCAGTTTGGAGGTAAAGAAAATAACAGCAATGAATACGAACAACGGACTGAACAGATTGGAAAAATAGGGGATAAAGTTCATGTAGTATTCAAAGATAATTTTATCCCATGGAGCTTCATGCTCCATTAGTTTGTCCATCTTTTCGTTGAAGTCGAATACCACTGCAATAGAAATGATTAGTGCAATAGCAAATACGTATGTCCCCAAGAACTTCTTGATGATATACCAGTCCAGCCGTTTTATAAATCGATTGCTTTTCATTTCTTATAATCTAGTTGATACTCTTTTGACCATCATCGGCTTCCAGGTCGAGAAATCTCCGGCGATAATATGCTTTCTTGCTTCCCCTGCCAGCCACAGATAGAATGCCAGATTATGTATGGAGGCAATTTGCATAGCCAGTAGCTCTTGCGCATGGAAAAGATGGCGCAAATAAGCCTTGCTGTACAATGTATCCACGCAAGAGGCTCCGTCGGCTTCGATGGGAGAGAAGTCTGTTTCCCATTTCTTGTTCCGCATATTGATAATGCCATCTTTGGTGAACAACATGCCATTTCGTCCGTTTCTTGTAGGCATAACGCAGTCGAACATATCCACGCCGCGTTCTATTCCTTCAAGAATGTTGACAGGAGTTCCGACGCCCATCAGGTAACGGGGTTTGTCTTTGGGGAGTATTTCATTGACAATCTCGATCATTTCGTACATCTTGTCTACCGGTTCGCCTACCGCCAAACCGCCGATAGCATTCCCGTCAGCACCTTTGGACGCTATAAACTCTGCAGATTGTTTGCGCAGGTCAGGATAAACACATCCCTGTACGATGGGGAAGAGAGACTGACTGTAACCGTATTTAGGTTCTGTCTCGTTAAAACGTTGTATACAACGGTCGAGCCATCTGTGGGTTAATCCTAATGACTTTTTGGCATACTCGTAATCCGAGTCACCCGGAGGACATTCGTCAAAAGCCATCATAATATCCGCACCGATGGTACGTTCTATGTCCATCACCTTCTCCGGAGTGAAGATGTGCTTGCTTCCGTCGATATGCGAACGAAATTCGGCTCCTTCTTCACGCAGCTTTCTGATTCCGGCTAATGAGAATACCTGAAAACCACCGCTGTCAGTCAGCATGGGGCGGTCGAAACCGTTGAAACGGTGCAGCCCGCCTGCTTTCTCGATCACGTCCAGTCCCGGACGCAAATAGAGGTGATAGGTATTACCCAGAATAATCTGTGCCTGAATATCTTCTTTCAATTCGGTCAGATGTACTCCCTTTACAGTGCCCAATGTGCCCACCGGCATGAAGATAGGTGTTTGTACCTGCCCGTGGTCTGTTGTTATCAGACCGGCACGGGCATTACTTTTAGTGTCTGTATATTGTAACTCAAATGTCATTCCTGGCTGGGTTTCTTAACAGATAAATCGATAGGATCCGTTACTTTCTCGTTGGTCAATGCAATAGCGAATACCTCTTTTATATCGTTTACATAGTGGAAAGTCAGTCCTTTCAAATAAATATCCTGAATTTCATCTATGTTCTTTTTGTTCTCGGCACTCATGATGATTTCCTTGATTCCGGCACGTTTGGCTGCCAATATCTTCTCCTTGATGCCACCCACAGGAAGCACTTTGCCGCGAAGAGTGATTTCTCCCGTCATGGCAATGTTGGCTTTCACTTTTCTTTGAGTCAGGGCAGAAGCCAGTGAAGTGGCCATCGTGATACCTGCTGACGGACCATCTTTCGGAATAGCCCCTTCAGGAACGTGAATATGGATATTCCAGTTATCAAAAATCTCTTCATTCAGACTAAGGACAGAAGCATGCGCCTTGATATATTCAAGTGCCAGCATGGCAGATTCTTTCATCACATCTCCCAAGTTACCGGTCAATGTAAGACGTCCGCCCTTGCCGCGGCTCAAACTGGTTTCTACAAATAAAATTTCGCCTCCGACGGCCGTCCATGCCAATCCGGTGACTACACCTGCGTAATCATTTCCCTGATACTTGTCGCGTGTATATTCCGGTGCTCCGAGGAAATCATACAAATCTGTCGGTTTGATTTCCGTCTTGGCAAAATAACCATCCGTAGCATATTGGCGAGCCGATTTGCGAAGAATCTTACCGATCTTCTTTTCCAGTTCACGAACACCGCTTTCACGGGTATATGATTCGATTATAGCTTCCAGCGTATCTTTAGGAAGCTTGATATCCGTCTTTTTGAGTCCATTGGCTTCCAGCTCTTTGGGCAGCAGATGCTTGCGGGCAATCTCTACTTTTTCTTCTGTGATGTATCCGCTAACTTCAATCAATTCCATACGGTCGAGCAATGGACCGGGGATTGTATTCAGGTTATTGGCTGTTGCAATAAACAATACCTTGGAGAGATCGTAGTCTACATCCAGGAAGTTATCATGGAAAGAAGTATTCTGTTCCGGGTCGAGCACTTCCAGTAATGCAGAAGAGGGGTCTCCCTGGCGGTCGGCACTAACCTTGTCTATTTCATCCAGGATGAAGACAGGATTGGAAGCACCGGCTTTTATCAAACTCTTGATGATTCGTCCCGGCATAGCGCCGATATAAGTCTTACGATGACCGCGAATCTCTGCTTCGTCATGCACGCCGCCTAAAGACATACGTACATATTTCCGTTTGAGCGCAGATGCGATGGATTTTCCAAGAGATGTTTTACCCACTCCCGGAGGGCCATACAAGCAGATAATCGGTGATTTCATATCACCTTTCAGCTTCAATACGGCTAAGTGTTCCAAAATACGCTCTTTTACTTTCTCCAGTCCATAATGGTCTTTGTTCAACGTCTTTTCTGCGTTTTTGAGGTTCAGATTGTCAGTTGTATAAGTACCCCATGGGAGATTGAGCATCGTTTGCAGATAGTTGAGCTGTACGCTGTAATCCGGAGATTGCGGGTGAGTGCGTTCCAGTTTGGCAAGTTCTTTCATGAACGTGTCTCTGACTTCTAAATTCCAGCGCATTCTCTCTGCTTTCTGGCGCATTTCCTCTATTTCCTGCTCCTGGCCGCCACCACCCAGTTCATCCTGGATAGTCTTGATCTGCTGTTGCAGGAAGTATTCGCGTTGTTGCTGGTCGATATCTTCGCGGGCACGCATTTGGATGGATGCCTTGATTTCTGCCAACTGCACTTCACGGTTCAGAATTTCCAGTAAGTGATAAGTGCGTTCACGCAATGAGTTGATGCTCAACAAGTCCATCTTCTCATCTTTCTTGAACGGCAGGTTTGAGCAGATGAAATTGACCAGGAACATTGAGTTGTTGATATTTTTAATAGCAAACGACGAATCCTGATGCATCACATCTGACGATTTGATGTATCTCATTGTCAAGTCCTTGCAAGTTTCTACCAGGGCTTGAAACTCTTTATCATCTTTGCCAGGGACATCTTCCTCCAAAAGTTCTATTTCACCTTTCAGGTACGGATGAGTTTCGATGATGCTGGTCAGACTTAAACGTTTCATTCCTTGAAGAATGACGGTCGTTGTCTGATCGGGCATTTCCAATATCCGCACAATTCGTCCTACGGTACCGATACTGTGTAAATCTTCTAGTTTCGGATCTTCCGTGTGTGCCGATCTCTGGCATACTACTGCAATATCTTTATGTTTCTTGTCAGCATCTCGTACGAGTTTCAGAGAAGACTTACGGCCTACCGTGATCGGCAGGAATACTCCAGGAAACAATACCATATTACGTAAGGGGAGTACCGGAAGAATTTCACCAGATTTCACATTTACATCAAATGCTTGTTCATCGTTCCCATCATAGTCTGTGATTAGCGAGAAGCTGTTATCACCTCCATCTTCCAATAAATATCTTTCTTTCATCTTTTCGTTTTAATTTAGTTTATGTCATACTGATATGCATAAATCGTTTGCAAAGTTAATTGATTCTCTCTAATAATAAAGCACTGCGTAGAATAAAAACACAAAAACAATGCCAAAATATCGGCTTGTAAAGGGAGTATTCCATAATTATTATTTATTTTTGGCGATTTGCAATAAAATAATAGTATAAAACGGCTTTAAGATAAACGGATAAAATGTCGAATCCTTATTTTCAATTTAAGCAATTTACGGTATGGCATGATAAATGTGCCATGAAAGTCGGTACGGATGGGGTGCTTCTGGGAGCTTGGACTCCCGTTGAAAGTGCGCACCGGATTCTGGACATTGGGACGGGAACTGGGTTGGTAGCTTTAATGTTGGCGCAACGCAGTTTGCCGGATGCAAATATTGTAGCGCTGGAAATAGATGAAGCGGCTGTCGGGCAAGCCAGGGAAAATATCATTCGTTCGCCCTGGAAGGAGCGGGTAGAGGTGGTGCAGGCTGATTTTAAGAAATACAGGTCTTTGGATAAATTCGACGTAATTGTTTCTAATCCTCCTTATTTTGTCGATTCGCTGGAATGTCCGGATCGTCAGAGAGCCGCGGCGCGTCACAATGATTCTTTGACCTATGAAGATTTGTTGGAAGGAGTAAGCGGATTATTGACAGAAAACGGATTTTTTACAGTGGTGATTCCGGCAGATGTAGCTGAACGGGTAAAAAAGATAGCTTCTATAAAGAAATTATATGCAGTCCGTCAACTGAATGTAATCACTAAACCCGGTGGCATTCCGAAACGTGTTTTGATTACTTTTTCTTTTTCCAATCAAGAGTGCATTGTAGAAGAACTATTGACAGAATTGGCTCGTCATCAATATAGTGAGGAATATATGACGCTAACCCGGGATTATTATTTGAACATGTAAAAGGGTGACGCTATCCGGTAAGGATAGTGTCGGTATATGACGGCGATACCGTCACTATCGCAAGCACATACCGTCACTATTTATCGTCTTGCATAAAAACAAAAAAAGCCAATACAAATTGTACTGGCTTTTTTTTGTGAATCTTTAAAACCCGCGCACCTGCTTTGGGAGCAGGGTGTCGTTTTTTTATGGATTAGGAAAATTGTCATTCAATTTTCGAGGTAAAAAGAGCCCCTTGATGCAATTAGGATTACGAACGCAAATTTGGATATGATCTTTTTCTCTAAATTCCGCACCTGGATATAATTGCTCTCCTTCCCAAAAGACACCTTTTACAGAATCAAAAGTTCTTTCCTCCGCTTCTTCGTTAATTTGATGTGCTGTCTCTATGACAGCGCAATCCAATCTTCTCATAAGTTTGTCTTTTGATTTTCCAATATCTGTATTTTGAGGTAAATCAATACCTGCAAGTTTACATGTGTCAACTAATGTGTGATAGGCTTCCTTGAGTTCTTCCAGATAGAGTGTATCGGTTAAATCCATGCAATAACCGAGATCGATAACTGCACCTATTACAGCTGGTTCTTTTATAGAAGAACTACCTCTTTTGAGCATTTCATTGGCATATTGCAATGCCCTGGTTTCATTGTTCTCCCAAAAATAAACTCCATGCCCCAGCCAGTCATAATCATTAGTACTAGCTATCAAGCTATCTTCACCTGCGATCACTTTATCTACAACAGATTTATCGCAACCATGAAATCCGATGACTAAATTTGAGCGCCTTGAGTATAAAGCTTCTTTCATTTATAAACTTTGGATAAAGTTCCCGCTCTATTAACAATACCTGCTTTCTTTAAAAAAACTTCAGCGTTTTTCTTATTTGCAGTTATTTTTTTAATGGCTTGAGCCCTGCGTTCTGCGCGGCTTTTTGCAGTATTATATATTGCCATAAATAACCTCCTTTCTAATTTTCTCTATGCAAAGATAACATTTTATGCTGACTTATGGTTGCATTGATGCTGTTTTATATAAATAAAAAAGCTGATACAAACTGTATCAGCTTAATTCTACTAATTTATCTTTCTTTCTGTCGGGGTAGCGGGATTCGAACCCACGACCCCCTGCTCCCAAAGCAGGTGCGCTAACCGGACTGCGCTACACCCCGAAAAACTTTGAACTTAATAACCCTCTTTTTTGTAGTCGGGGTAGCGGGATTCGAACCCACGACCCCCTGCTCCCAAAGCAGGTGCGCTAACCGGACTGCGCTACACCCCGAAAAACTTTGAACTTAATAACCCTCTTTTTTGTAGTCGGGGTAGCGGGATTCGAACCCACGACCCCCTGCTCCCAAAGCAGGTGCGCTAACCGGACTGCGCTACACCCCGAAAACTTTGGGGTTATTATTTCCAAAAGCGGTGCAAAGATAGGGAGTATTTTTTAATTAACAATAGCTAAGCGAATGTTTTTTATTTATTATTTTTCAATACCTTGAATCTCATTACTTTGCGGCCTCACTTTTTTTCTTGGCAGAGATCAGAAGCATCATGGGACGCCGTAGTTCATCTTTCATTCCCGGAATAGTATCCAACAACTTTTCGTCGGGTTGTGGCTCTATCAGTTCGCATATCTCAAATCCGGTTTGAAGGAGGCCATTTATATAGGTAGTCAATGTTTTGTGGTATTTGACCACTTCTTCGCCCAGAAAGACTGCCGTGCGTTTACCTTCTGTAAAATAACGATCTACCGGCCAATGGATAGGATTCCCCTCTTGGTCGTAATACCAATCCTGGTCGCCGTAAGCTGTAAATATCGGATGCTCTACGGAAAAGACAAAAGCACCTCCCGGAGTTAAGCAATGATTAATTTTCCGGCATATATCTATAAAAGATTCGAGGTAATGGAAAGTTAATGAGCTGATAACCATATCATAAGAATCCGGCTGAAAATCAAAGTCCTCGATAGCCATACATTGATATTCAATGAGTGGAGAAGAGTTTCTTTTCCGGGCTTCTTCAAGCATTTTTTCGGAAATATCAATTCCGGTAACACGTGTTGCTCCATGTTCTATTGCATAAATGCAATGCCATCCGAATCCGCAACCTAAGTCCAACACCCTTTTCCCTGCAAAATCGGGGAGCATTTTCTGTAATACGTGCCATTCTCCAGCACCTTTCAAACCATCCACCGAACGGGACATTTGCGAGTATTGGCTAAAGAAGCGATTGTTATCGTATTTGTTTTCTTTCATAATCTATAAAGAGGATAAAGTGGAATGAAAGCACAAATATAGGATTTAGTTTGTATATGATGGAAAAGATATACATAAATAATCTGTGGGTATGAACCATCTTTCGCTGTTTTCTGTTCTCTAAATAAGAAATTAAAAATGAAAAGCCTTATGAAAACAAAAAAACAAAACGAAGCAAGTGAAAAAGAAGTGCACTTGTTAGAGCAAAAAGGATATGAAAGAATGGTGAATGAGATTGTCCCCGTACAACAGGCGGAAGCATATCGCAAGCCGAGTAACAAAGCAGTCAAAGAGGCTGTCAAGGAACTGAATCCCGATACGAATAGTCTGGGTAGCAGAGGATAATTCCTCTTCTGCTACCCAGATTATTACATCACTCCCAAAGGTTCAGGAGGCTTTCAGTGATTCTCATTTAGGGAAAGTAAGAATAAAACAACTTCCTTTCCCTGATTCCGATTTTACGTTGATACTTCCGTCATGCAAAGTCATGATCTGTTTGCACAGGCTCAATCCGATGCCCGAACCGGATGTTTTGGTAGTAAAGAAAGGGACGAAAATCTTATCCAGAACATCTGGCAAAATTCCCTCACCATTATCAGATATTGTGAATGTTGGGTTGCCTTTAGAAAAGAACTTTATCTCAATGTTTTTATCTGTTCTCCGCTCGCACGTTTCGCGGGCGTTTTTTAACAAGTTGATAAGCACTTGCTCTATCTGTGCCCGGTCTGCGTATAAATATAAATCGGATGCGGGCATTTCGAAATGAATATACTCTTCCGGGAATAATTTCTTTAAGTCCATAAACAATTCTGCAACAGATACTTTAGTGCGGACAGCCATCGGAATTCGTGTCAGTCGCCGGTAATTCTCCACAAATCCCAGTAATCCCTTACTTCTTCTGTGAATAGTCTGCATAGCTTGCAACATAACAGAATACTCCTTTTCTCCGAGTGATTCGGGGATTCCCCTTTCACTTAACGTTTCCGAAAGAGAAATAATAGGAGTGATGGAGTTCATGATTTCGTGCGTCAATACACGAATCAGCTTTTGCCAGGCCTCCATTTCATTACGTTCCAGTACAGAATGAATATTCTTCAGACTGATTAACCGCTGCTTCTTCCCCTGTGTGGCAAATGTGGTGCAGGAAATAGCCATTTCCAGAACGATACCATTCTGCTCGATGCGGATCATGGACATATCATTGCTGATAGAAGCCTCCTGAAGAACGTCCGGCAGTTGTGATATTTGCCCCAGATGGGCCACTGCAGCCTGATTCATCCATTCGATGTGCCCGGAAGCATCGGTTACGAGTACGGCAGTATCCACCTTATTTAATAAATTCTCGTAATACTGATGCTTGACTTCCTCTGCCAATAACTTTCCCCGAAAGTCCTTTAACGCATTAGAAAGCTCCTGCGCCCACTCATCCATCATCTTATTTTTGAAAGGCGGATGAAGATTCTGCGTCATATCGTTGTAGCGAAGTCCATCCGTCAATCGTCGTAACAAGGCGATTTGCTTGAACTGTATTCGGTAGAGATGTATACCGGTACCTATCAAAAAGAGAATGCAGACGGTAGTGCTGAACCATAACTGCCTTTGATACAGCAGACAACTGCCGATAGAAAGCAGAAAAATAACTAAGATGTGCAACGCTACTTTAAACTCAAATCGTTTCATAAGCCTAATTTTTCAAGTTTGCGATACAATGCAAAACGGGTAATCCCTAAATATTCGGCGGCACGGGAGATGTTTCCGTCGCTGATCCGGAGCGCTTTCTCAATGGCCTGCCGTTCCAGTTGTTCGAGATTCAGTACCATTTCTTCGTCCTTTTTCTGTTTAGGTGTCGCATGAAAAAGGAAGTTTTCAGGTTTTAGCATGGAGCCGTCTCCCAAGATTACGGCACGTTCTATCGTATGTTGAAGTTCCCTCACATTTCCGGGCCATGCATATTTCAGCAGTTTGTTTTTGGCTTCCCGTGTCAGTCCGTGCATTTCCTTTTTATATTTGCGGGCATAACGATCTAAAAAGTGTTCGGCAAGCAAGATGATGTCATTGCCCCGTTCCCGGAGTGGAGGTATATGTATTTCAATCGTGTTGATACGATATAATAAGTCCTGACGGAAATTCCCGTCTTCCACCATCTGCCGGATATCGGCATTGGTGGCACAGATTAAACGGACGTCGATGGGAACAGTCTGCGTACTTCCCAAACGACTGATTTGCCTTTTTTCGATGGCAGTCAGTAATTTAGACTGCATAGGAAGTGAAAGATTACCGATTTCATCGAGAAATAAAGTCCCGTTGGTCGCCACCTCCATTCGTCCCGCTTTTGACTTCTTGGCATCGGTGAAAGCGCCTTTTTCGAAACCAAACAGCTCACTTTCAAATAATTGTTCGGGGATACTTCCCAGATCAATCGTGACAAAAGGTTTGCCGTATCGGGGAGAACAACGATATAACAGGCGGGCAATCACATCCTTTCCCGTACCGTTTTCTCCGAGAATTAGTATATTGGCATCCGTATTACTTAATTTATTGATCGTGGCAAACACTTCCTGCATGGCCGATGACTCACCAATAATATCATTCTCTGAAGCATTTTGACCGCTAAGAACTTCCACCTGCTCTTTCAGAATACTGACTTCCTGCTGTGATTGCCGCAGTCGCATCCCCGAAGTAAGCGTAGCCAGCAATTTATCCTTTTCCCACGGCTTGGGAATAAAATCAGTAGCACCGGCTTTGATGGCCCGCACGGCCTTGTCCGTATCTGCATAAGCAGTCATGAAAATAACAATAGCCTGTGGATCCATCTGCAATATCTGTTTCAGACTTTCAAATCCTTCCTGTCCACTGATGGCATCCCGGCTGAAATTCATATCCAATAAGATAAGATCAGGATGAAAGGTAGTCATGAAATGCTCGATCCGGTCGGGGGTAGTGGCTACTTTTATCTTCTCCGTATACGGTTCCAGTAGCAGATTGAGGGCAAAGAGCACGTCCTCGTTATCATCTACAATGAGTATCTTTCCTAATTTGTTGACTTCTTCCATATCTTATAATCTATTAGATTCCGGGAGCAAAGATATAGATAAATCTCATGTGTTGTGTGTGCGATTGCGCACTATTTTTGTGCGTATATGCACACTGAATTAGTAAAAGAAATATTTGTATATTATTGAATAATAGCTGTTTATCTAAATGGCACATCTTTTGAATGATAAATAACAAATAAAACCAACGAATGAACCTGAAATTAATCTTCATATATCTCGGACTCTTGTCGACAGAACTGTTGATAGCTCAAGATCAAACCACAGAGCTATCATTGAAGCAAGTCATAGAGATTGCCCGTATGGAATCTCCCGACGCGCAGACAGCACGCCACAGTTTCCGTTCTGCCTATTGGAATTATAAATATTATCGTGCCAACTATCTGCCATCTTTAAGCCTGACCTCCGATCCGAACCTGAACCGTGCCATTAATAAGATAACGATGGGAGACGGTTCGGTAAAGTTTGTCGAGCAAAACTTATTGAATACGGATTTAACCCTGAATCTTTCACAAAACTTATCCTGGACCGGTGGCTCATTCTTTCTCGAAACTTCCGCTCAACGCATGGATCTGTTCAGCGAACATCAATACTCGTGGCAGACTTCTCCCATTATGATAGGCTATCGCCAGTCTCTTTTTGGTTACAACAGTCTGAAATGGGATAGACGGATAGAACCCGTGCGCTATCAGGAAGCAAAGAAAAGCTACGTAGAGACACTCGAACTCGTATCAGCCAATGCGATTAATAAGTTCTTTGCCTTGGCCACCGCCCAGAGCGATTACGATATTGCTTCTTTTAATTACGCCAATGCCGATACCCTTTACCGCTATGCGCAAGGCCGCTATAACATAGGTACCATCACGGAAAATGAAATGCTCCAACTGGAACTCAACCGCCTGACAGAAGAGACAAACCGCATGAATGCCCGTATCGAAATGGATAATTGTATGCAGGAGCTCCGTTCTTATCTCGGCATTCACGAAGACCGGGAACTGCGTGTCCTTGTCAGTCCCCAAGTCCCGGATTTCAGTGTGAACCTGAATGAAGCATTGGCTCTGGCTTACGAAAACAGCCCGGACATACAGACGATGGAAAGGCGGAAATTGGAAAGTGAGAGCGCAGTAGCGAAAGCCCGCGCCAATGCCGGCCTGAAAGCAGATATCTATCTTCGTTTCGGATTGACGCAGACTGCCGACAAACTGCCCGACGCTTACCGGAATTTATTGGACCAGCAATATGTAAGCATCGGCATTTCTCTTCCTATCCTGGATTGGGGACGTGGAAAAGGACAGGTGCGAGTAGCCCGTTCCAATCGTGATCTGGTGTACACACAAGTCGAACAGAGCCGGACAGACTTTGAGCTGAACGTCCGCAAACTCGTCAAACAATTCAATCTGCAAACGCAACGTGTCCGCATCGCTGCCCGCACGGATGAAACGGCCCAACGAAGAAGTGAAGTAGCCCGCAAACTCTATCTATTAGGCAAATCTACCATTCTTGACCTGAATGCCTCCATTTCAGAGAAAGACAGTGCCCGTCGTAACTATATTTCGGCTTTATACAATTATTGGAGCCTGTATTATACACTCCGTAGCATGACACTATTCGATTTTGAGCGGAATGCAATGCTGACAGAAGATTACCATCTTCTTATCGAATAGAGAATGGAGAATAGAGAGTAGTGAATAGGAATAGGGAATAATGAAAAGTGAGTGGATAATAAAGAACAGTGATTAAACCGTCACCAGTAGAAACTTGTAAAACACCAGATAACCTCATGGATATAAAAATAGAAAAGAAACCGTGGTACATTCGTTACAGATACTATCTGATAGGAGGGCTTTTGTTTGCCGCCTTTCTGATTTATGTAATCACTTTGTCCTTAGGCCCCAGAAAACTACGGATAGATGCCGAAAATATACAGATCGCAGAAGTGAAAGAATCCAATTTCATGGAATATGTAGACGTAGAAGGGCTCATTCAGCCTATACTGACCATCAAGATCAATACCCGCGAAGCAGGAAGCGTGGAAAGAATAGTCGGTGAAGAGGGAAGTTTGCTTCAACAGGGAGACACCATTCTTGTACTTTCCAATCCCGATTTGCTCCGCAATATTGAAGACCAGCGCGATGAATGGGAAAAGCAAATGATTACCTATCAGGAGCAGGAGATTGAAATGGAACAAAAAAGTCTGAACCTGAAACAGCAAGCCCTGACCAATAACTACGAACTCGAACGCCTGAAAAAAAGCATCGCCCTCGACCGCGAAGAATTTCAAATGGGTGTGAAGAGTAAAGCCCAACTGCAAGTAGCAGAAGATGAATATAGCTACAAACAGAAAAACGCAGCTCTGCAACAAGAGAGCCTCCGACATGATTCCGCCGTCACGATGATACGTAAAGAGCTGATCCGTAACGACTGCGAGCGGGAACGGAAAAAGTACGAACGTACTCGCGAACGACTGAATAGTCTCGTAGTCACAGCTCCCCTGAAAGGCCAGCTTAGTTTCGTCAAGGTCACTCCGGGACAGCAGGTTTCTTCCGGCGAAAGCATTGCCGAAATAAAAGTGCTCGACCAATACAAAATCCATACTTCACTTAGCGAATACTACATCGACCGGATTACCACCGGACTGCCCGCTACTGTGAACTATCAGGGAAACAAATATCCGTTGAAAATAACGAAAGTAGTTCCCGAAGTGAAAGACCGTATGTTCGATGTCGATCTTGTCTTTACAGGAGATATGCCCGATAATGTAAGAGTTGGCAAGAGCTTCCGCATACAGATTGAATTGGGACAGCCGGAGCAGGCACTCATTATTCCGCGAGGCAACTTCTACCAGTCCACAGGCGGACAATGGATTTACAAAGTAAATGCATCAAAGACAAAAGCCGTCCGCGTGCCATTGAACATTGGTCGCCAGAATCCGCAGCAATACGAAATAGTAGAAGGTTTACAGCCGGGAGATTGGGTAATTATCACCGGATATGATACCTTTGGCGATGCGGAAGAATTAATCTTAAAATAAGCACATATAATTATGACTTTACACTATTTAAAAATAGCATTACGGAACCTCCTGAAGTATAGATTACAGAATTTTATATCAGTTCTTTGTCTGGCAGTAGGTATTGTATGTTTCAGTATGGTTAGTTATTTTATAAATCAACAGTCTGATGATCCGGATAAACACTTGCCGCATTACGAGCAGATGGCAGAATTGATATTACAGGATGAAAATGGGGGTCGTTGTGAAATAACAGAAGAGGAAGCAAGGCAAATTAAAAGCCGTGTATTATCGGGGATGGATTTAATGGCTTTCTTTCATGGATTATTCGAAACGGAGATTACTTTCCTAGACCAACAATATAATAAAAAAATTATTAAGGGATATGGTGGTAAAGTAGATAATCACATTATGCAGTATAAAGGATTACGTTCGATTTATACATCACATATTCCCTCATTTTTGGCAGAAAAAGAAGTAATCCTTACCGAATCATTTGCTCGAAAAGTGTATGGAGATAAGAATCCTATTGGCTGTAAACTGATGTTGCCTTTGTTTGGAAAAGAGTATTATACGATTCGAGATGTAATTTATGATTCTCATGTAAAGATAGGAAAACCTATACAACTGTTTGTTTACGAAGAAGAGAGTGCTTCCTCTATGGGATGCTATATATTGTTGGCCAAGGGGAAAACGGTAAAAGAAGTGGAGGAATTGCTAAATTCCGTCCCCATATATACCAAAGAAAGAGCACCTTTACATTTTTCTGTAGATAGATATGTAGAGCGGAAAATACACCCCGGAGCAGTTATCGCATACACTTTTATATTATTGATAGGCGCGTTGGTTTTAATAGCCGGAGTTATCAATTTTCTTAAGTTTACCATTCAATTGTTTTATAACAGAATGCGTGAACTGGGGCTTCGGAAATGTTTAGGATCTTCACATTGGGGATTATACCAGTTGTTGTTTTATGAAATTGCCATAATGCTTCTAGTCGCATTCATATTTTCAGTCGCCATTACAGAGTGGGTTGTTCCTTATATTTATTCTTCAATATCTCAAGAATATCTTTCTAATTTTATAATAGAGATGCATGAATTGATTTTTATGCAATTAGCGATAACAATTTTGGTTTTTATCATTTGCTGTATCATAGCCGGATGTGTCGTGTTGCGTATTCGATATACTCATATCCGGCAAAATATTGTGGGAGATATGGGCCGAAAGAAACATGTGTTTCGCAATCTAATGTTAGGTGTGCAGTTGGTTATTTGTATATATTTTGTAGGTGTGTCATTAGGCATATTCAGCTTATTGGATATGGTAGAAAGTATGGTTTATTGTCCTCTTTCAATGGATGAATATAAAAATCGTATTGAAGTAGATGCCAGCAGTTCTCCCTATATTTATCAACATTGGGCTGCAATACGGTCGGATATAGAACAATTGCCGGAAGTTGTTTCGACCACGTGCATGACTTCGATAGGGTATATCAAATATCAAAAGAAAGACGGTGTAAAACTTAGAGGAATGTGTGTTAATGCCGATTCCTGTTATTTGTCTTTTTATCATATTCCAATGAGAGGAGAAAAAGTAAAGTTGGATGAGGAAAATCTAGTATATATCAGTGAAGGTTTAGAGAAAATCCTGCAAAAAGATTCTGTACAAGGTATGGTTACGCTAAGTGATAAGATTTATCGGATTGCGGGCGTTTATAAAGCACTACCCGGTGAAACCATTGCAGGAGAGAGGGGAACTTTCTTTTCCGTTTATTTCCCCAATAGAATTTTTAATAGGTATTGTATAGAAGTGACTCCCGGGACATCTTCAAAGGTAATGCAGGAAATAAATGCAATTTGTAGCCGACACATGCCTGAATTGTTGGAAATATCAGTTGATACCATGTATAAAACTCAAAGAGAACCTTTTGGAATATGGGATATGGTACGTAATTTAATTCTTTTGCTATCAGTTATTAGTCTTTTAATTACAATATTAAGCATATACGCTGCAATCTCTCTGGATACACAAGGGAGACAGAAAGAAGTCGCTATTCGGAAAATAAATGGGGCAACTCCCAAGATAATTGCGATACTGTTTGGTAAATTGTATATCATTTTGTTGATTGTGAGCTTTACAATTGCGATGCCTCTGGTTTATTTGACATTGTCGCTCGTTGTAGGTGAGCTTTCAATAGAAAGCAATATTGTAGGAATAGGCTTTCAGTTATTTGGAATAATAGTAACATTGGTGCTAGTCACAGTTGGTAATAAACTTTATGAAATAATAAAGTTGAATCCTGCAGAAGTAATCAAAAACGAATAAAAATATAAAACCATACAGTTATGATTAAGACTATTAACTTTCCGATCGTCATGGTGATTCACTCACAAGATAATGCCAGTTACGCCAGCCGTATTATGAACTTGTTTGACAGACATGTGGTGATTGAAGTAAGTGAGCAAGTATAAGTTATTTAAAGGCATCATGATAAAACACTATTTCAAAATAGCATTTAGAAACTTGTGGAAGTACAAGGTGCAGAATCTAATCTCCATCATCGGGTTAGCAGTAGGACTACTGTGTTTCAGTGTGTGTATGTATTGCAGCCGTTTTGTAGAATCCACCAATCATTGTTTCGACCATTATTCCCGCATAGCCGAACTAAATCTTTATAATGAACAGACCGGCGACTATTTTTCCGGCACACAAGTAGCCCTATCCGAAGAACTCCGTACTTGGGCTATGGGTGAAGTGAAAGCTATTTCCTGCATGGCCTATCCCCGTGAACGCTCCTTTCAGGTTGAACTGTCTCCGGATAAATCATTGCCATACGATCTTGAAATCATTGAAGTAGACACCCTATACAATAAAGTCTTTACTCCGCAAATGGTAGTCGGCAGCTGGCAGCCAGCCAGCCGGATGGCTAATACTATTATTATAAGCCAGTCCACTGCCATAAAAATATTCGGTCAGGTGGAAACTGCCATTGGCAAACACCTGACTTTGACAAGACGACTTCACACTTCTCCGGACAGTACCCCGAAGACAGGAGGCATTGTGTATACAGTGCAAGCAGTGATGGAAGATCTTCCGCTGAACAATGATTTCAACTTTATGTGTCATACCGATGCATTGGTTATCAACGACAGTGAGGGACTTTTTCAGAGTCCGAAACGTCGTGATATGACGGGAGCCCGGACATACGTTTTGTTATCTCCGCAGATCGGTATTACCGGCTTGGAAAAACAATTCTCCAAGCGCGACTATACTTATACCCTCTATAACCAGGCTTATACCGTTGTTGCCCGCTATATAGGAGATCGATCGCAGGAGAAAGGCGCTTATATTCTGGGATGGGTCACCGGAATTGTTGGCACATTGATATTACTGGTCGGATTGATAAACTTCTTCCATTTTCTCATCGGCTCTTTCCTGAATCGCACTAAGGAATACGCCATAATGAAAATGCTTGGTTCTGACTGGAAGCGGCTGTTCTGCCTGTTATTAACACAATCACTGATTATCGTATTTGCATCCTCATTTCTGGTGATATGGAGCATGGAACTAATTGGCAATAGAATGGACTTCTCCCTATCAGGCATCACAATGACTTTCTCTCCTGAAACACTTCTAAAGCATATTCTGCAATACATTGTTCTTCTTGTATTGCTTTGCGTGGCAGTCTGCCTGCTGGTATCCGTCCGTATTCGCAGATTTTCTATACAAACAGGTATCTATGGAGGCCAAAAGCGTCGTGGTAAACAATGGGGACGTAACTTTATGCTCGGTGTCCAGTTCTTTATTTGCTGGGTATTCGTAGCACTGACCGTCAGCTTGTTCCTGCAATCGGAAAAGATGATTGAAACCTTGTTCCATACACTAAACCAGAAAGATAAAGAAGCAATTCTAAGTATCCCGCTGGATTATTCATTTCTGGAAAACAAAGAAAAACGGGAAATGGTGGAACGCTTCAAACAACATGCCGGTGTAAAAGACATTTTGCTGTCCGACATATCTTATACTCACGGAGTATCCGGCAACTTACTCATGACAGAGAAAGGAAATGATAACTTATGGATTGATATCAATGTAATGTGTGTACCATTGAATTTCTTCACCTTTATGAACATTCCGATAACAGAGGGCAGAACGATCCGGACGAAAAGTGATCTCGTAATGGATGAAGTCTGGCAGAAGAAACAAAAGAAAGATATCATCGGAATGAATTTTTACGACCAAGTCACTGATTTCACCGTTTGTGGAGTATGCGCTCCCTTTCAGACAGATGTACATAATCATAGTGGCGGATTTGCTTTCACACTCTATGATTCTTCCCAATACGTAGGACACTGCTACGTGAAATGCTATCCCGAACAACAAAAAGAAGTCGTGAAATGGATTGAAACCATCCGTCGTGAAGTGCTGCCGGAGAATATTCCTTCCCAGGTACGTACCTTCCAAGATGATTTGTACGAAGTGCAGGCAATGGAATATATTCTGAAAGACATCATCTCATTTTTTGCAATCGTAAGCATCCTCATTACCCTGTTGGGAGTGTATTCCAGCATTACGCTTGATACAGAACGCCGCCAGAAAGAGGTTGCCATTCGCAAAGTGAACGGAGCTGGAATACGTTCCATCATCTGGTTGTTTGCCCGTTTGTACCTGACCTTGTTGGTGGCGACCGCCGCCATCACTTTTCCACTCATTCACATGGTGCTGCAACTGTGGAAACAAATGTACACCGTATTCTTTCATGATGGACTATTATATTGGGGAAGCATATTTGGTGGAATCACCCTATTGACAGCTATCACCATTATCTTTAAAATTCTAAAGATAGCACGTCTCAATCCCGCAGAAGTAATCAAAAACGAATAAAAATAATAAATCTAAAACCATACAGTTATGATTAAGACCATTAACTTACAGAAGATTTTCAAAACGGAAGAAGTGGAAACCTGGGCGTTGAACAACGTCAACATCGAAGTGAAACAAGGCGAATTTGTAGCCATTATGGGCCCCTCCGGCTGTGGCAAGTCAACGCTGCTCAACATTCTGGGTCTGCTCGATAACCCGACAGGAGGGGAGTACTACCTGAATGGAACGGAAGTCTCCCGCTATACCGAATCACAACGCACCAGCCTTCGTAAAGGCGTGATCGGCTTCGTGTTTCAGAGCTTTAACCTGATAGACGAGTTGAACGTATACGAAAACATCGAACTGCCTTTACTCTATATGGGAATCTCCGCTTCCGAACGGAAAAAGAGGGTAGAGACAGCCATGGAACGAATGTCCATTACCCACCGTAGCAAACACTTTCCGCAACAACTCTCCGGTGGTCAGCAGCAACGCGTTGCCATTGCCCGTGCCGTCGTGGCCAACCCCAAACTGATTCTGGCCGATGAGCCTACCGGTAACCTGGACTCTAAGAACGGTAAAGAAGTGATGGGACTATTGAGCGAACTGAATAAAGAAGGAACCACCATTGTCATGGTGACCCACTCGCAACACGATGCCGGTTATGCCGACCGTGTTATCAACCTGTTTGACGGACAGGTGGTGACCGAAGTCAGTATGTAAACATGAGCCATCAATAAAGAGAATATATCATGATAAAACACTATCTGAAAGTAGCCTTTCGTAATCTGATGAAATACAAGATACAAAGCCTTGTCAGCATCATCGGACTGGCGGTTGGCTTTACCTGTTTCGCGCTATCTGTATTATGGATACGTTATGAAATGACGTATGACAACTTCCATGAAGGTGCCGAGCGCATTTATCTGGCGGGTAGCAGTTTTCGCCTTTATGGAGACGGATTTACCTACAACTCGTCTAGCTTTTTAGCTGATTATTTAACAAAAAACTGTCCGGAGATTGAGAAAGTGTGTCGCATCTTTTATGATTGGAATGAACAAGCAATAAAATATGAAAATATCAAATTTTCAATGCGGCAGATGGAAGTTGATTCTAGTTTCGCTTCAATGTTTCATATCGAAGTATTGGATGGGGATAACCATTTACAATTAAAGAAGGATGAAATAGCTATAACTGAAGATGCGGCAAAGCGAATTTTTGGTAGAGAATCTCCAATGGGTAAACGCTTGATTTTAGAAGGAAGTAATGAAGAAAAGACAGTTGCTGCGATTGTAAAGTCATGGGAGGGGCATTCTTTGTTTGCTTTTGATATATTATTGCCTTTTAGTGACCCCGCTCCTCATTGGGGATCGCAACGATGTCAGACTATTTTTCGTGTTTATCCCAATTGCGATATAAAAGCGTTGGAACAAAAATTGTCAAAATATGACGTGCAACAGGATGGCTACAAATACGCAAATTCTACACCTATTGCTCTGCTGCCAACATTGCGAAGTACTCATCCCCGAGAAGATGTGAATGTGAAGTTGAACCATGTTCGTCTTTTTGCGTATATCAGTGCTTTAGTTATCATTTGTGGGATATGCAATTATTTAACAATGCTTGTGACTCGTATTCGAATGCGTAGACGTGAGTTGGCGTTGCGGAAAGTCAATGGAGCATCAAATAAAGGATTATTGTCCTTACTTCTTACAGAGCTTATATTATTACTGATTATATCTCTAGGGGTAGGTTTAATGATAATGGAACTCATCTTGCCCACTTTCAAACATTTATCCCAAATTGATGAGAGTATTTCCTTTTTCTATATCGAAGTATTGGTTTATATATTATCATTGATTGTGATAACAGTTGGTTTTGCATCTCTGCTTATACGATATATTAGTAAACGAACCTTGCTGAATAATATCAGCAAAAAATCTAATCTTCATCTTTCCAGCTGGTTTTATAAGAGTAGCATTTTATTCCAGCTGTTTATCAGTATAACCTTTGTTTTTTGTACTCTGGTGATGATGAAGCAGCTTAACTTCTTATTGAATACCAAAGAACTTGGAATAGAACGACATAATGTGGGGGCAGTTGTTTATTGCTCTGAAAATGTCCCTTTTAAAGAAATCTTGAAACAGATGCCCGATGTTACAAAGTGCTTGAGTGGATTTCATACACCTATTCCCAAAATGTATTTTTCAACATTCAGGATAAAGGAGTGGGAGGGAAAGACTACTGGTAGTGAGCAATATATAGATATGGAAGATGAGACGATCAATCAAGAATATGCCGATTTCTTTGGAGTTGAGGTGCTGGATGGAAGCATGCTGGATGAAAAGGATGGAAAAAATATGGTTATTATAAATGAGGCTGCTGTGAAAGCTTTCGGGTGGGCACAACCTGTTGGAAAGAAAATTGATAAATTAGGACGGCACTATATAGTGAAAGGGGTTATTAAGAATATTTCATATAATGCCCCAATACACCCGGTAGCCCCTGCTATGTTTTTTTTGCCGGATAGTATAAGCAGAGGAGGCCTTATTTTCAAGGTGAAAGAGGGAACTTGGAACTTTGTTTCTGAAAAGATAAAAGCGGAAGTAAATAAAGTTAATTCAAATGCAGAGTTGATGTTATCTAATATGGAAGAGGTTTATGACACTTATATGAAATCAGAGAGAACATTGTGCCAATTATTGAGCATAGTCTCCTTTATATGTATAGCGATTGCCGTGTTCGGCATATTCTCATTGGTGACACTGTCGTGCGAACAGCGCCGGAAAGAAATTGCCATCCGCAAGGTGAACGGTGCGAATGTGAGAGTGATCCTGAACCTGTTCTTTAAAGAGTACTTGATTCTGCTTGCTGTCGCCTCCATTCTGGCCTTTCCGCTGGGGTATCTTCTGATGAGACGCTGGCTTGAAGAGTATGTGAAACAGACTCCGATAGAAGGATGGCTCTATGCAGTCATATTCATAGGAATGGGACTTGTCATTTTCCTAAGCATCATCTGGCGCGTATGGAAAGCTGCCCGACAGAATCCAGCGGAAGTTATCAAGAGCGAATAAAATAAATGTGTGAAATATGAAAACTCAATTATCTATTATCAGAACGTTGTTCCGCTTCAAGACTTACACGATAATCAATATCGTAAGGCTTGCAGTGAGCGTAGCGGCAACGATAATAATAGTGCGCTATATCCATCAGGAATTAACGGTCGACCATTTCTGCAAAGATTTAGATCGCCTGTATTTACTCACCGTTCAGTGAAGTGATGGCGGTATTACAATCATGGACAATGCCGATAGGAATGCCCACCGGAACCCGAAAAGTCCCGGTGGGCTTTTTATAGCATGAAGTTATATTATTATTTGTTTTTTCGGCAAATACAGTCTGCCAGATGGTCGTTAATAAACCCTGCAGCCTGTAAGTGAGCATAACAAATCGTAGCTCCAAAGAATTTAAATCCTCGTTTCTTCATATCCTTGCTCATGGCATCAGATTCGGGAGATGATACAGGAATCTCACTCAATGACTGAAAGGCATTGATGATCGGTTTACTATCGGGAAAGAACGACAGCGTATAGTCGTAAAAACTACCGAACTCCTTTTGTATGGCGAGGAACTGTCTTGCATTTGTTATTGTTGCTTTGATTTTCAGACGGTTTTTCACAATGCCATCAAATTGCATCAATCGTTCAATATCTTCATCGTTCATTTGTGCCACCCGTTCAGGGTTGAAATCGCAAAAGGCTTTGCGATATCCCTCACGCTTTTTAAGGATGGTTATCCAACTCAATCCTGCTTGAGCACTTTCCAACACAAGAAACTCGAACAGCATCTTGTCGTTGGTCACTAACTTTCCCCACTCCTGATCGTGGTATTTCACATACAGTTCGTCAGTTCCGCACCAACCGCAGCGTCCGTTTACTATATCTTGCATAATCACACATATTGTTATAGGGGTAAAGATAATAAAAAAAGTCTGATACATTACTGTACCAGACTTTTTAGATGATTTATATAATCGGATTATAAAATATCCAATGTTTTAAATGCCTTAACCAGCTTTTCTACAGCGCGGTCAATTTGATCTTTTGTATGAGTAGCCATCAATGCCACACGTACCAAAGTGTCTTGCGGTGCACATGCCGGAGGAATAACCGGATTGATAAATACACCCTCATCGAAAGCCAATTTAGTGACCATGAATGTTTTTTCCGTGTCACGTACATAAAGAGGGATGATAGGTGATTCTGTTGCACCGATTTCAAAACCAGCTTCACGGAAACGCTTCAATGCATAGTTGGTAGCTTCCCACAGCGCTTCAAGTCTTTCCGGTTCATCCTGGATGATGTGGAGAGCTTCAAGAGCAGATGCAGTAGCAGCCGGAGTGTTGGACGCACTAAATATATAAGTACGTGCGTTGTGGCGTAACCAGTTGATGATAGAAGAATCAGCAGCAATGAATCCACCGATAGAAGCCAGTGATTTGCTGAAAGTACCCATAATCAAGTCAACTTCGTGAGTCAGGCCGAAATGGTCGCAAACACCACGTCCTTGTTTTCCAAATACACCCAAGCCATGAGCTTCGTCTACCATGATAGTAGCGTTGTATTTATGTTTCAAGCGTACGATTTCGGGCAAGTTTGCCAGGTCGCCTTCCATAGAGAACACACCGTCTACTATGATGAGCTTCACTGAATCCGGGTTGCACTTTTGAAGTTGCTTTTCCAGATCCGCCATATCGTTATGCTTATATTTCAGTTGTTGAGAGAAGGAGAGGCGACGGCCATCTACGATAGATGCGTGGTCGCGGTCGTCGCAGATGATATAATCATTGCGATCTGTCAAAGCAGGAATAACTCCCGAATTCACCGTAAAACCGGTTGAGAAGCAGAGTGCTTCATCTTTGCCTACAAAGGCAGCCAGTTCTTTTTCCAACTGAACGTGCAGGTCAAGTGTACCATTCAAGAAGCGCGAGCCTGCGCATCCGGAACCATATTTATGCATGGCTTTGATGCCTGCTTCAATCACTCTTTCATCTCCCGTAAGGCCAGTGTATGCATTGGAACCGAACATCAACACTTCGTGTCCGCCCATTTCTACCTCTGTACCCTGCTTTCCTTCTATCTCACGGAAATATGGGTAAACGCCCTGTGCCATAAACTTTTGTGGCAGGTCGTACTTAGCTAACTTCTCTTGTAATAATCCCATGAATTATAATTTATTATACTCATAATCAGATCGTTCGCTGACGATCTATCATCCTTTTATCTTAACAAGTGTTTAAAAACAGGGGGCAAAGATAACAAATTTTGCTTTTATCTGTTCTTTTTAAGAGAAAAAAGTTGCCCTCATGTGATTAGAAACCTCTAATAGATTAAAATTTAAGATATTTATATTACTTTTGTCGTCTACAATCGACAAGAATAGCATGAACGAAAGTATGAAAAAAATAAAATTCGTCGTCAATCCTATTTCGGGAACACAAAGTAAAGAATTGATTCTTAACTTGCTGGACGAAAAAATAGACAAGGCGAGATACTCTTGGGAAGTAGTGTATACGGAAAGAGCCGGTCATGCAGTAGAGATAGCTGCCAAAGCTGCCGAAGAGAAAACAGATATAGTAGTGGCTATCGGTGGAGACGGGACAATCAATGAAATAGCTCGTTCGTTAGTGCATACTGATACCGCACTGGGAATTATTCCCTGCGGATCGGGCAATGGATTGGCGAGACATCTACATATACCGATGGAACCGAAGAGAGCATTGGAAGTGCTGAATGAAGGTTGCATGGACGTTATAGATTATGGTAAGATTAACGGTACGGATTTTTTCTGCACTTGTGGACTGGGATTCGACGCTTTCGTTAGTCTGAAATTTGCGCATGCCGGTAAACGTGGGCTGTTGACTTATCTGGAAAAGACCCTGCAAGAGAGTCTTAAATATGAGCCGGAAACGTATGAACTGGAAACGGAAAACGGAGTTTCCAAGTATAAAGCTTTCCTTATTGCCTGCGGAAACGCGTCGCAATATGGAAATAATGCTTATATCGCCCCGCAAGCTACGTTGACGGATGGCTTGCTGGATGTAACCATTCTCGAACCGTTCACCGTATTGGATGTCCCTTCATTGGCTTTCCAGTTATTCAATAAGACAATCGATCAGAATAGCCGTATCAAGACTTTCCGTTGCAAGCAGTTGTGCATCCGTCGCACTACTCCGGGAGTAGTGCACTTTGACGGCGACCCCATGGAAACGGACGCCAATGTGAACATTGAGTTGATTCAAAGGGGATTGCGCGTAGTGGTGCCGCAAGCGTCGGAAAAGGATGCTGCCAATGTGCTCCAAAGAGCGCAGGAATATATGAATGGCATCAAGTTGATGAATGAAGCCATCGTCGACAATATAACGGACAGAAACAAGAAAATATTGAAAAAGCTGACAAAGAAAGTCTGATAAAATAACGGATTACTGACAACGAATTACAAATTATTGCGTACTTTTGCGCAGTTTTGGTTCAATCAAAATAGAAACGCGAGTGATAATCGTTTAAATAAAAAATATATGTTCAGAACGCACACATGTGGAGAACTAAGAATCTCTGATGTAAACAAGCAAGTTACGCTGTCCGGATGGGTACAGCGCAGCCGTAAAATGGGAGGAATGACTTTTATCGACCTCCGCGACCGTTACGGAATTACCCAGTTGGTCTTTAACGAAGAAATTAATGCTGAACTCTGTGAACGTGCTAATAAACTGGGACGTGAGTTCGTCATTCAAGTGACAGGAACGGTTAATGAACGTTTCAGCAAGAATGCAAACATTCCTACCGGAGACATTGAAATCATCGTTTCCGAACTGAACGTACTAAATACGGCTATGACTCCTCCGTTCACTATTGAGGATAATACGGATGGTGGTGATGATATCCGCATGAAATATCGTTACCTGGATTTGCGTCGTAACGCTGTCCGCTCTAATCTGGAATTGCGTCATAGAATGACGATTGAAGTTCGCAAATATCTGGATAGCCTGGGCTTCATCGAGGTGGAAACGCCCGTTTTGATCGGTTCTACTCCTGAAGGTGCACGCGACTTCGTAGTACCGTCACGTATGAATCCGGGACAGTTCTACGCACTTCCGCAATCTCCGCAGACATTGAAGCAGTTGTTGATGGTTTCCGGTTTCGACCGTTACTTCCAGATTGCAAAATGTTTCCGTGATGAGGACTTGCGTGCCGACCGTCAGCCGGAATTTACGCAGATTGACTGCGAAATGAGCTTCGTTGAGCAGGAAGATATTATTACTACTTTCGAAGGAATGGCTAAACATTTGTTCAAAACACTGCGTGGCGTGGAACTGGCTGAACCGTTCCAGCGTATGTCTTGGGCGGATGCCATGAAATATTATGGTAGTGACAAACCGGACTTGCGTTTCGGCATGAAATTCGTGGAACTGATGGATATCATGAAAGGTCACGGATTCTCTGTATTCGATAATGCTGCTTATGTGGGTGGTATCTGTGCCGAAGGTGCTGCAACTTATACTCGTAAGCAACTGGATGCACTGACGGACTTCGTAAAGAAACCGCAGATTGGTGCAAAAGGTATGGTGTATGCCCGTGTAGAAGCGGACGGAACTGTAAAATCGAGCGTGGATAAATTCTATACGCAGGAAGTGCTGCAGCAAATGAAAGAGGCATTCGGTGCTAAACCGGGTGACTTGATTCTGATCTTGTCCGGCGACGATGTGATGAAAACACGTAAACAACTTTGTGAGCTTCGTCTGGAAATGGGCGCTCAACTGGGGTTGCGTGATAAGAATAAGTTTGTTTGTCTTTGGGTGATCGACTTCCCGATGTTCGAATGGAGCGAGGAGGAAGGTCGTCTGATGGCTATGCATCATCCGTTTACTCATCCGAAAGAGGAAGATATTCCGATGTTGGATACTGATCCGGCAGCTGTACGTGCAGATGCTTATGATATGGTAGTGAACGGTGTGGAAGTTGGTGGCGGATCTATCCGTATCCACGATGCGAAATTACAGGCGAAGATGTTCGAGATTCTTGGATTCACTCCGGAAAAGGCACAGGCGCAGTTTGGCTTCCTGATGAATGCCTTTAAGTATGGTGCACCTCCTCACGGTGGTTTGGCATACGGACTCGACCGTTGGGTATCTTTGTTCGCTGGTTTGGATTCTATCCGCGACTGTATTGCGTTCCCGAAAAACAATTCCGGACGTGATGTGATGCTGGATGCACCGTCTGCAATCGACCAGACTCAACTTGATGAACTGAATTTGATCGTTGATCTGAAAGAGGGCGAGTGAAAGAATCTGTACGCATATTCCGTTTTATAGTCATCGGTACAATGAACGCCTTAATTATGGCGTTGGTTGTATGGTTAATGATGAAAGAAATGTCATTCGATGGTGACTATATGGTGGCTAATATAACAGCGTATCTGATAGCTCAAATCCATAACTTTATCTGGTGCAAATACTGGATATTCCCCGTAGAAAATAAAAAGAATAGTATCTGGAAACAGATACTGCTTTTTTGTTCTGCTTTTGCCGTGGCTTACACCGCACAGTTCTTATTTCTTGTGTTATTGGTAGAAGGATTGGATGTGAATGAATATCTGGCTCAATTCCTGGGATTGTTTATTTATGGAGGGGCTAATTTCCTAGCCAACAAAAAAATAACGTTTCAATGAGATAGTTATTTATGATGATATATTGAAAGGGCACAGAGTTTTAAATCTAGATTTGAACTCTGTGCCCTTCTTTTTTCTTTATTAGATAAACCTCCTGCAATGAAGGTATGTGGATAAGCCTTTAATCCAGAAAGCGTTTGGTAAGTCCATCATATTCGTCAATCCGACGATCACGAAGGAAAGGCCACCAACGACGAACGTTTTCCGAACGTTCCATATCTATTTCCACTACTATGTTCTCCGGGTGATCGTTTCCGGCTTGTGCCAGAAATTCCCCTTGTGGTCCTGCTACAAAACTGTTTCCCCAGAATAAGATACCGTTTGTCTGTCCGGAAGGATCGGGTTCGTGTCCTACACGGTTGACGGAGATAACAGGAAGTCCATTGGCAACGGCATGAGCGCGTTGTGAAATAATCCAGGCATTGAGTTGGCGGGCTTTTTCATCGTCCGTGTCGCTGCTTTCCCAGCCAATGGCGGTAGGATAAATTAAAAGTTCCGCACCTTTTAGTGCCATCAGGCGGGCAGCTTCCGGATACCATTGATCCCAGCATACTAATACGCCCAGTTTTCCTAAAGAAGTTTGAATCGGTTCAAAACCAATGTCTCCCGGAGTGAAATAGAACTTTTCGTAGTAAGCCGGATCATCGGGAATATGCATTTTCCGGTATTTTCCTGCAATGCTTCCGTCGCGGTCGAATACGACAGCGGTGTTATGATAAAGTCCGGGAGCACGTTTCTCAAAAAGAGAGGTGACAAGGACTACTTTATTAGCTGCTGCCAACTCGGAATAAAAGCCTGTGGAAGGCCCGGGAATTGGTTCGGCAAGATCAAACAGGTTAGTGTTTTCTGTCTGGCAGAAATAAAGTGAATTGTGCAACTCCTGGAGCACAATCAGTTGTGCGCCGTGAGCGGCACAAGCCTCGATACTCTTTGCGAGGTTCATCAGATTGGCTTTTATATCTGCGGTATTGGATTGTTGGATGATTCCGACTTTTATCTTTCTCATGATGAATAATTAGTGGGTTGATTCATTCATTATTTTATAATTCCTTTATATCTCCTTTGTAATTCTTTTATGACTCCTTTATAACACCCAGCGGATATTGCATGGTGACACAGTGTAGGGAACCGTGCTGTTTAATCAGGGCACGGCAGTCTATTCCAATTATTTGATGGCTTGGAAAGGCTTGCTGCAATACTTCTCCTGCTTTTTTGTCATTCGCCGGCTGATTGTATGTCGGGTAGAGAATAACGTCGTTCATAATCAGGAAATTGGCGTAAGTTGCAGGCAGGCGTTCGCCGTCTTCTTCTATCTTGTCTGCCATGGGTAAGGCCAATAGGCGATAGGGTTCTCCTGCTAAGGTGCGGAATGTTTTCAGCTGTTCTTCCATTGCGAGCAGTGCTTCGTAATGTTCGTCTTCTTTGTTTTCGCATTTCACGTAAGCGATGGTGTCGGTAGAGCAGAAGCGTGCCAAAGTGTCGATGTGGCTGTCGGTATCATCACCGGCCAGATAACCGTGATCTAACCAAAGCACCTTTTGCAGGTGGAAGGTTGATTTCAGGTATTCTTCTATCTCTACCTGGTTCAGTCGTCCGTTTCGTTGGGGAGAAAGCAGACATTCGGAAGTGGTAAGCAATGTACCCATTCCGTCGCTTTCGATAGAACCTCCTTCGAGTACGAAGTCGAGGTGGTCTATATACTGGCCTTTCAAGGCTCCGGCTTCTACGGCTTGTTTGGTAATTTGATTATCCAGTTCGGAAGCAAATTTCAGTCCCCAGCCGTTGAAGGTGAAGTCGAGCAGGGAAGGGGTGCCGGTATCTATCATTGTTATGGCTCCGTGGTCGCGGGCCCATGTGTCATTGGTGGCACATTCCAGAAAGCGGACGTTATTCATATTGACAGTAGCAGCTATCTGCTTTTTCACTTCTTCCGGTTCGGGAGTGACGATCAATAATAATTCACGTTTCGCTATTTCTCTGGCAATATTGATAAAACACTCTTGCACTTCCGCCAGCATGTAGGCCCAATCTGTACCGGCATGTGGCCATGTTAACTGTATACCGCTCTGCATGTGCCATTCGGCAGGCAAATGAGGTGCTCTCATTTCTACCTGTACGGTCATGTTTTTGCCGAAGTTCAACTGCAAATCTTTCTCCGAGCCGCTTGGGCTGGGGAGTCCAACCATGATTCCCATTAGACTATATATATTTAGTTATTTATAAAATCAGTTTATTGTCTGCATCTAAAGTCAGTTTGTTTTCTGCATCGATGTGACTGTTATGCATTGGTTTCCTGTTTCGGCTTCCGGTCAAAGAACGGATTCTTGGAGGATGCGCTTACGGGGATTGCCATTACCATCTTGCAGTCTTTCAGCCAGTTCAGGCGTTGTGCTGCCAATCCGGCGGAGAACATGACGCGTGTGTCTACGCGTAAATCGGCTGCCGTGGCGCACGCGGAACCTATTGCGATACCTACATCTATGCTGTTCAATGCGCAGGGAACTCCATCAGTACGTCCGGCACAGGTGGCAAATCCGCAATGGCCGCAGTTCAAGCCCTGTGTCTGCTCGCGTGTTCCTATCAGTACAACACATTCGGCACTTAGGATGTTGTCGGCATCACGAAGGAAGAATTTCATTCCGTGTTCTTCTACCATAGCTATCATAGTGTCCGATAATTGTTTAATCTCTTCATCAGTGATTAGGGCCACTTCAATAATATCGATTCCTTTTCCTTTCGGAGCAGTGCGCGCAGCTGTCATCATCTGACGTGCTACCTGCAATATATGCTCGTGACGAGCGTCTCTTTCGTTCAGTATCATAACTTTCTTGAATTAATTAGTAAGGCAAAGATAAATGAAAATTGGCAAAATTACACTAGATGATGAAATAAATAGGGGCTATCATTTGAGTCTGATATGAAAAAACTTTCGTATCGGACTTTGTGTTATTGGGCGGAAAAGGCTATCTTTGTATCTGTCAACTTATAAAGTTATGAGTATATGAGTAATAAAATTTATCCTATCGGCATACAGAACTTCGAGAAAATCCGTAAAGGAGGTTATTGCTATATAGATAAGACTGCTTGGATATATCAAATGGTGAAAACTGGCAGTTATTATTTTCTTAGTCGTCCACGTCGTTTTGGGAAAAGTTTGTTACTATCTACATTGGAAGCCTATTTTCAGGGGAAGAAAGAACTTTTCGAAGGATTGGCGATAGAGAAACTGGAAAAAGATTGGATCAAATATCCCATTCTGCATTTAGATCTGAATGCGGAGAAATATACGACTCCTGAAGCACTCGACCAGGTTTTAGAGAGTGCTTTACGGGGGTGGGAAACTCTCTATGGTGCACAGGATTATGAGAAAACATTCGCTTCCCGCTTTCAAGGTATTATTCAGCGTGCTTGTGAGAAAGAGGGCCAGAGTGTCGTTATTCTTGTGGATGAATACGATAAGCCTATGTTACAGGCGATTGGTAATGATGAACTCCAGAAGAGTTTTCGTGATACATTGAAGGCTTTCTATGGAGCTTTAAAAAGCAAGGATGGCTGCATTAAATTTGGTATGCTTACGGGAGTTACAAAATTCGGAAAGGTAAGTGTATTCAGCGATCTGAATAATCTGGAGGATATTTCTATGCGTCAGCAGTATATAGAAATCTGCGGAATCAGTGATCGTGAGTTGCATGAGAACTTTGAAACTGAATTGCATGAATTTGCCGATGCGCAAGGTTTGACGTATAATGAAATTTGCACAGAAATGCGTGAAAGATATGATGGTTATCATTTCACTCATGATTCTATAGGTATGTATAATCCGTTCAGTGTACTTAATACCCTTAAATACAATGTGTTTGGCAACTACTGGTTTGAAACGGGCACACCTACTTATCTGGTCGAATTACTAAAAAAACATCATTACGATCTTCACCGGATGGCTCATGAAGAAACTAGTGCCGACGTACTGAATAGTATTGATTCAACTTCCGACAATCCTATCCCTGTGATTTATCAGAGCGGTTATCTTACCATAAAAGGCTACGATCGTGAATTTGAAACTTATCGCCTAGGATTTCCCAATCGTGAAGTGGAGGAAGGTTTTGTGAAATATCTCATGCCTTTTTATGCCAATATAAATGCCGTAGAATCATCTTTTGAGATTCAGAAGTTTGTCCGCGAAGTCCGTTCGGGAGATTATGATTCTTTTTTCCGTCGTCTTCAGAGTTTCTTTGCAGATACTCCTTATGAATTGGTTCGCGATTTGGAATTGCATTATCAGAATGTCCTCTTTATCGTGTTCAAATTAGTCGGTTTTTATGTAAAAGCGGAATATCACATGAGCCAGGGCCGTATCGATCTTGTTTTGCAGACTGATAAATTTATCTATGTCATGGAATTCAAGCTGGAGGGTACGGCTGAAGAAGCCTTGCAGCAGATCAATGAAAAGCATTATGCTAAACCTTTCGAAAGTGATGGGCGAACACTTTTTAAGATTGGAGTGAATTTTAGTGCTGAAACACGAAACATTGAGAAGTGGGTGGCGGAACTTCAATAAATATAATTTTGGCAGGATTTTCAAGAGAACAAATAGATGTTACATATTAATAATGCCTGTATTGCTTTTGGTACGGAAGTGCTTTTCTCCGGTTTCAGTATGAAGTTGGAAAGGGGAGAAACGGCTTGCATTGTCGGTCAATCCGGTTGTGGAAAGACTTCGTTGCTGAATGCGGTAATGGGGTTTGTGCCTTTGAAAGAAGGATCTATACAGGTAGGGGAAACATTGCTTGATATATCGACTATCGATAGTGTCCGCAGACAGATTGCATGGATTCCTCAAGAATTGGCACTACCTTTTGAATGGGTCAAAGAGATGGTGGCTCTCCCGTTCGGACTGAAAGTGAATCGTTCTGTTCCTTTTTCGGAAGAAAGACTTTTCACTTGTTTCGATGAATTGGGGCTGGAACACGAATTATATACAAAGAGGGTGAATGAAGTATCGGGTGGTCAACGCCAACGTATTATGTTGGCTGTGGCTGCAATGCTCAACAAACCTCTCATTATCATAGATGAACCGACTTCTGCTTTGGATGCCGGATCAACCGGTAAAGTCCTGTCTTTTTTCCGGCGACAGGCGGAAAGGGGAACGGCTGTGTTAGCCGTATCACATGATAAGGACTTTGCTTCGGGCTGTCATTATTTAATAGAACTGTAATTAATTGAACTGTAACGCAAATCGGATAGAATTGTTAAGAATATATTGTGGGAACGATTGATATATCATATTATAATCTCTTTATAGGGCTGCTATTGCTTGCCATTCCGTTTTTTTACCTTTGGAAATTTAAAACGGGATTGCTGAAACCTGCCGTGATTGGTACATTACGGATGATTATCCAGCTGTTCTTTATCGGCATGTATCTGAAATATCTCTTTTTATGGAACAATCCCTGGATTAATTTTCTTTGGGTGATAATTATGGTATTCGTGGCCGGGCAGACCGCATTGGTACGTACCCAGTTGAAACGTAGTGTTTTATTAATCCCTATTACGGTAGGATTTCTTTGTAGTGTTGTATTGGTAGGCATCTATTTTATCGGTATTGTTCTCCAACTGGATAATATATTTAGCGCCCAATACTTTATTCCAATATTCGGAATTCTGATGGGTAATATGCTGTCGAGCAATGTAATAGCCTTGAATACTTATTATAGTGGATTGAAACGTGAACAGCAACTATATCGGTATTTATTGGGAAACGGAGCAACAAGGCAGGAAGCACAGGCTCCATTTATCCGGCAGGCCATCATTAAATCGTTTAGTCCCCTGATTGCAAACATTGCCGTGATGGGATTGGTGGCTCTTCCGGGCACGATGATCGGACAAATTCTGGGAGGAAGCAGCCCGAATGTCGCTATCAAGTATCAGATGATGATTATGGTGATTACTTTCACAGCATCTATGCTATCGCTAATGATTACTATTTCATTGGCTTCGCGTCGATCTTTTGATGCATACGGAAAACTGCTGGAGGTAACAAAAGAACCCAGGAAATGACTGTTATTGACCAGATATTCCATAAAGTAGCTGAAATAGCTATTCCACACTTCTTTATAACAGTGGAGTTTTCAGCATCCGGCACAGAAATGCCGGAACATATCGAGGCTTTCCTGCAGGAAAAATACGAAGCAATTCTTCGTGGAGCCAGTGGACGTAAATTTATCTATAAGGAAGGAGAGTGGCGGCTTATTTTCACTTTCTTCCCTACGGACAGAGTCGTAGACGAACGGTATGCACTGAAAAACAAGGTACAAATGATAAATAAGGTGCAAATGAAAAGCAAAAGCTAACCGGTTATTAGCGTGTTTATTATTTGCCTTTCAACATTCCCCATAAGCAGCGAAGCTGCACGAATTGTTCTCCGGGTTGCACATAACCGCCTTCAAACATCTTTTCCGTTACTTGAAATTTAGAGAGGTGATGGCGTATATACTTCTCTACATCAGGCGATTGTTTCTTGACGAATGACAGCAAATCAACCTTCCCGTCTTCGCGAATGAGCACCTTAGCTTTGATTGTGCGAAAACCGTACTCTTTGCAGTGTTTGGTTTCTACTTTATCAATCCAGAAGATAGTGGTAGCTTTGACCGTATCTGCCGCACAATCTTCGATATTGTCAATCTTTGCAGCCTCGGCTACGGACATTTCGATACTATCACTTTTCTTGGGCTGGCAAGAAACCATCATAACTAGTAGGAACAGTAAAGTCAAATTTGTTTTCATCGTATTCATTATTTAGATGAAGTAAAAGTACAGAATTTCAATAAATAACGGAAGCTTTAGGCGAAAATTTATAATTAGTTTTTATTCCGGAACCGGTTTTTATCCGAATTTATCCGATGAAAACAGGCAAAAGGCAAAAAGAATATAAACTCTTTTTGCCTTTTGCCTATTGATAAAACTGAAAAATGAAATTAACTGTTTAATCTAAAATTTATATGGATATAGTTATGGTTTAGCGGAAGTCTTTTAGTTCTTCCTGTAATTTCTGACGGGTAAAAAAGATCCGACTTTTTACGGTACCCAACGGAAGATTCAGTTTTTCTGCTATTTCGCGGTATTTGAATCCGGAAACGTGCATGGCGAACGGAACCCTGTATTCTTTCGGAAGAGCATTGACTACACGGTGCATCTCTTTCAGGTCGTATGTCCTTTCAGTACTTTCAAACCCTGCATCTTGCGGTAAATTAAGATGATAGAGATTATCGGTCTTGTCGACAAATGTCTGGTCGCGAACTACCTTACGATAATTATTGATAAAGATATTGCGCATGATGGTGTACATCCATCCTTTGAAATTTGTATCGGGTGTATATTTATCTTCATTATCTAATGCTTTCAATGAGGTTTCCTGCAGCAAATCGTTTGCTTCTTCGCGGTCTGTTGTCAGTTTGTATGCGAAACGTAGTAATTCTTCCTGAACTCCTACCAAATCTTTTCTGAAGCTTAAACTTTTCATATGTGTTGTTTTTAAAATGTGAGTATTTGTTGTAAAAATTTTGATGATGCAAGTTTAAGATATTTTGTCGACCTTGGTAGGGGAGAATCAGACGTAATTTAGGGGAATTTCTATCAACAGATAGTTTTTAGGTCCTTTTTGATAGTTTCTGGGTGGTATTTTATATCTTTTACGGGGATCTCAAAAAATGGATAACGATAAATTCTCTAAAAAACGATCACTTAGTATGTTAATTCCTATTTTATTTATTATCTTTGCAACCAAATTTTCTACCAATAATGAAAATTAAGGAAATAGTAAGCGCCCTTGAACGATTCGCGCCTCTGCCATTGCAAGACGGATTTGATAATGCCGGCTTGCAAATCGGATTGACAGAAGCGGAAGCAACAGGGGCTTTGTTGTGTCTTGACGTTACCGAAGCTGTGTTGGATGAAGTTATCGCGCTAGGGTACAATCTCGTTATATCGCACCATCCGCTCATTTTCAAGGGCTATAAATCTATCACGGGCAAAGATTACGTGGAACGCTGCATACTGAAAGCAATAAAGAATGATATTGTGATCTATTCAGCACATACTAATCTTGATAATGCACAAGGTGGAGTCAATTATAAGATAGCAGAGAAAATAGGGTTGAAGAATCTGAAAGTGCTCGAACCGAAAGAGAACAGTCTGATTAAGCTGGTGACTTTCGTGCCGGATGCACAAGCCGATAGTGTGCGTGAAGCATTGTTCGCAGCCAGATGCGGAAATATAGGTAACTATGATTCATGCAGTTACAATCTGAAAGGAGAGGGAACCTTCCGGGCAAAAGAGGGAACGCATCCTTTCTGTGGAACAATCGGTGAACTGCATCATGAAAATGAAGTAAGGATTGAAACCATTCTTCCTATATATAAGAAAGCGGAAGTTATAAAGGCTTTATTGTCTGTACATCCTTATGAGGAACCGGCATTCGACTTGTATCCGTTGCAGAATGACTGGTTGCAGGCAGGTTCGGGAATTGTAGGTGAATTGGATGAATCGGAAACGGAACTCGAGTTTCTGAAACGCATCAAGAAAATCTTCGAAGTGGGTTGTGTACGTCATAACAAACTGACGGGGAGAGAAATACAGAAGGTTGCCTTATGTGGTGGTGCCGGAGCTTTCCTGCTTCCACAGGCAATTCGGACGGGGGCGGATGTCTTTATTACGGGAGAAATCAAATATCATGATTATTTCGGCCATGAGGGTGATATTCTGATGGCAGAGATTGGTCATTACGAAAGCGAACAATATACAAAAGAAATTTTTTATTCCATAATCCGGGATTTATTTCCTAATTTTGCACTCCAATTGAGTAAAATAAATACGAATCCCATAAAATATTTATAAGTAAAATGGCTAGAGAAGCAAAAAAAGATCCGAATGAGTTGACGGTAGAACAGAAACTGAAGACACTGTTCCAACTGCAAACGATGTTGTCTAAGATTGATGAAATCAAGACATTGAGAGGTGAACTTCCGTTGGAAGTGCAAGACCTTGAAGATGAAATTGCTGGTTTGAGTACCCGTATCGACAAGATCAAAGCTGAAGTGGATGAACTGAAATCTGCTATTGCCGGCAAGAGAGTAGAAATTGAAACAGCAAAGGCTTCAGTAGAAAAATATAAGTCACAACAAGACAATGTTCGCAATAACCGTGAATATGATTTCTTGACGAAAGAAATCGAATTCCAGACATTGGAAATCGAACTTTGCGAAAAGAGAATTAAGGAATATTCTGCTGATAAAGAAGAAAAAGAGGCTGAAGTAACGAAGAACGATCAGATTCTTAACGAAAGACTGAAAGACCTTGAGCAGAAGAAGAGCGAACTGGACGAAATTATCTCTGAAACCAAACAGGAAGAAGAGAAATTGAGAGACAAAGCTAAAGATTTGGAAACTAAGATCGAACCGCGTCTGTTGCAGTCTTTCAAACGTATCCGTAAGAACTCTCGCAACGGATTGGGTATTGTATACGTACAGCGTGACGCTTGTGGTGGTTGCTTTAACAAGATTCCGCCCCAGAGACAACTGGATATCCGTTCTCGTAAGAAAGTAATCGTTTGCGAATATTGCGGACGTATTATGATTGACCCCGAATTGGCTGGCGTACAAATCGAACACAAGGTGGAAGAAGCTCCGGTAGCTACTACCAAAAGAGCTATCAGAAGAAAAACTGCTGAATAAGAAGAGCAGTGAAGTAAGTAAAGTTACTTTTTTTATATATAATAAGCCCTGCAGCAATGCAGGGCTTTTTTTTGTTTTAACAAGTGCTCGTATAAAAGGAATCGATAAACAAACTTACCCTTTAGTTGTTATCTTTTCATTTCATAAAAACCTGAACTGATATGAATATACGAGTGTGGGGCACATCGCTCCTTATGTTTCTTTCAACTGTGACCGCGGTTGGACAGACCGCAAACCGTTATTTGAAAGCTCCGCTTCCTCAAGATTGGGAAGAGAGCGGGGAAGTGTTTCAACAGATACTTCCAGTGGATGACCATTGGTGGAAGTCATTCCAAGACACCAAACTGGACTCTTTGATAGCTCTGGCAGTAGATCGTAATTACTCCGTTGCCATGGCAATCAACCGTATAGCTGCCGCTCGTGCCAATCTTTGGATAGAACGCAGTAACTTTTTTCCTTCCATCGGATTGAATGCAGGATGGACCCGTCAGGAAACCAGTGGAAATACAAGTTCACTGCCCCAAACAACCGATCATTATTATGATGCTTCGCTAAGCATGAGCTGGGAGCTTGATATTTTCGGCAGTATCCGGAAACGGGTAAAAGCGCAGAAAGAGAATTTTGCCGCCAGCAAGGAAGAATACACAGGAGTCATGGTCTCATTAGCTGCAGAAGTAGCCTCGGCTTATATCAATCTGAGGGAGTTGCAACAAGAGCTTGAAGTGGTGAAGAAAAACAGTGCTTCGCAGGAAGAAGTCCTGAAAATCACGGAAGTACGCTATAACACCGGGCTGGTTGCTAAACTCGATGTGGCACAGGCCAAGTCTGTATTATATAGCACAAAAGCCTCCATTCCCCAGTTGGAAGCGGGTATCAATCAGTATATCACAACATTGGCTGTCTTATTGGGAATGTATCCCCAGGACATTCGTCCTGTTCTTGAATCCAGTGGAACATTGCCCGATTATATGGAACCTATCGGAGTGGGAATGCCTGTCGATTTATTACTGCGACGGCCTGATGTACGAAGTGCGGAATTGAGCGTAAATGCGCAGGCAGCATTGCTCGGAGCTTCGAAAGCGGATTGGTTGCCGAAAGTTTTCTTGAAAGGTTCATTTGGATATGCCGCCCGTGACCTGAAGGATCTCACCAAAAGTAAAAGTATGACTTATGAAATTGCTCCGTCATTGAACTGGACTATTTTCAATGGAGGACAGCTGGTGAATGCAACCCGGCTGGCAAAAGCGCAACTGGATGAAGCGATCAACCAGTTTAATCAGACGGTTTTAACTGCCGTACAGGAAACGGACAATGCTATGAATTCCTACCGGAATTCAATCAAACAGATTGTAGCCCTGCGGGAAGTACGCAATCAAGGAATTGAGACATTGAAACTTTCACTGGAACTTTATAAACAGGGACTTTCGCCTTTCCAAAACGTACTTGATGCACAACGTTCTCTGTTATCTTATGAGAATCAGCTGGTACAGGCACAAGGTAGTTCGCTTTTGCAACTGATAGCCCTCTACAAGGCTTTAGGGGGTGGTTGGAGAGAATAAAAATCAATCTATAAAATATTATATAACCTAACAGATATGAAAAAACTGATGTATATCTTTCTTGCACTGCCTATATTGACGGGTTGCAAGGAGAAGAAAAGTACAGGAGCGATGGGAGGTATGCCAACTCCGGAAATTAGCGTGACCAAACCCATAGTGGAGGATATTACTTTGACGAAAGATTATCCGGGTTATCTGACAACAGAAAAGACGGTGAATCTTGTAGCCAGGGTGAACGGAACCTTGCAGTCTACCTCTTATGTCGCAGGTGGACGGGTGAAACAGGGGCAACTGTTGTTTGTCATCGAACCAACCTTATATAAAGATCAGGTGGAGCAAGCAGAAGCAGAACTGAAAACTGCTCAGGCGCAATTGGAATATGCCCGTAATAATTATAGTCGTATGAAAGAGGCTGTAAAGAGTGATGCGGTCAGTCAGATACAGGTACTTCAGGCTGAATCTTCTGTGAAAGAAGGTGTTGCAGCTGTCAGCAACGCGGAAGCAGCTTTGAGCACCGCCCGTACAAACCTGGGATATTGTTATGTCCGTGCACCGTTTGACGGCACCATCAGTAAGGCGACTGTAGATATAGGAAGTTATGTAGGCGGTTCGTTGCAACCAGTCACATTGGCTACTATTTATAAAGATAATCAGATGTATGCTTACTTTAATGTTGCTGATAATCAATGGTTGGCAATGACGATGGATACCCAGCAGTTACCGACTGATCTTCCTAAAAAAATAATGGTTCAACTGGGAAAGGGGGGAACTGAAAGTTATCCGGCTACACTCGATTATCTTTCACCAAATGTAGATGTGAATACAGGAACACTGATGGTTCGTGCCAATTTTGATAACCCGAAAGGGATATTGAAGAGCGGATTATATGTAAGCATAACTTTACCTTATGGAGAAGCGAAAAATGCCATGTTGGTGAAAGAGGGCTCTATCGGAACCGACCAGTTAGGCAAATACTTATATGTTGTAACTGATTCGAATATAGTTCATTACCGGCATATTGAAATAGGACAGTTGGTCGATGGCACTTTACGGCAGGTATTGGGTGGACTTTCCCCGCAGGAACAGTATGTCACGGAGGCTTTGATGAAAGTCAGAGACGGAATGAAAGTAAAGCCACTTCCTGATTCCCTCCCTAAAAGAGGGAAATAAGGTCTTTTGGATAACTGATTGATTAACAAATGAAATCTTTTAAACCTATACATTATGTTTTCTAAGTTTTTTATCAACCGACCGATATTTGCTACTGTCCTTGCCCTGCTTATTGTAGTAGCCGGTCTGGTCACACTCAATATATTGCCTGTGGCGCAATTTCCGGAGATCACACCGCCAACGGTGCAGGTCTCTGCCGTTTATCCCGGGGCAAATGCTGAAACTGTTGCTCAAACAGTGGGTATTCCTATCGAACAGCAAGTGAATGGTGTAGACGGCATGCTTTATATGTCTTCCAATTCTTCATCTTCGGGAGCATATTCTCTGACTATTACATTCGCTGTTGGTACGGACATCGATATGGCAACTGTGCAGGTACAAAACAGGGTAAGTATCGCACAATCATCGCTGCCGGAACCGGTGGTGGTACAAGGGGTCACTGTGCAGAAACAATCTTCAAACATTGTGATGTTTTTGACAATGACTTCGCAGGACTCTGTGTACAACAGCCTTTATCTGACTAATTATGCTAAATTGAATTTAGTGGACCAGCTGACACGTGTGCCCGGAGTGGGTGCTGTGAATGTGATGGGAGCAGGGGACTATTCGATGCGCATCTGGCTCGATCCGGAGGCTATGCGTATACGGAATATTTCACCGCAGCAAGTCTATCAATCGATCCAGTCGCAGAATGTGGAAGTATCTGCCGGATATATCGGTCAGCCTATCGGACAGGATAATAATAATGCTTTTCAATATACTTTGAATGTTCAGGGACGATTGAATTCTCCTGAACAGTTCGGAGATATTATTATTCGCCGTGAGCAGGACGGAGCGATGCTTCGTCTGAAAGATATTGCACGCATTGATTTGGGGTCTGCTTCATACAGTGTAGTGTCGCGATTGAATGGAAAACCTACGGCTGCTATTGCTATTTACCAGCAACCGGGTTCCAATTCGCTGGATGTTTCAAAAGGAGTGAAAGCTAAGATGGAGGAACTGGCGGAAAGTTTCCCGTCAGGAGTGGCCTATAATGTCACTTTGGATACGACTGATGTTATCCATGCTTCCATTGATGAAGTGATGGTCACCTTTTTTGAAACGACTTTGCTGGTGATACTCGTTATTTTCTTGTTCCTGCAGAATTGGCGGGCAGTGATTATTCCTTGTATCACTATCCCGGTATCGCTGATCGGTACATTTGCCGTAATGGCGGCATTTGGTTTCTCTATCAACACATTAACATTGTTCGGACTGATTTTGGCAGTTGCTATTGTGGTGGATGATGCGATAGTGGTGGTGGAGAACGCTTCGAGGTTATTGGAAACCGGGCAGTACTCACCTCGTGAAGCCGTGACAAAAGCGATGGGAGAGATCACGGGCCCGATTGTCGGGGTGGTTCTCGTATTGCTCGCCGTGTTCATTCCGACGATGATGATTAGTGGAATTTCAGGTCAGCTGTATAAGCAGTTTGCACTGACTATTGCCGCTTCTACCGTATTGAGCGGTTTCAATTCGTTGACATTGACTCCTGCGCTTTGTGCACTGTTTCTTGAAAAGAGCAAACCTTCTAACTTCTTTATATACAAAGGTTTCAATAAGGCTTATGACAAGACACAAGGGGTATATGACAAAATTGTCAAATGGTTGCTTCAACGTCCGGGAATGGCTCTCGCTTCTTATGGCGCTTTGACTGTTATTGCTCTATTGCTTTTTATGCATTGGCCGTCGACTTTTATCCCGGACGAGGATGACGGATATTTTATTGCTGTTGTTCAACTTCCGCCTGCCGCCAGCCTTGAGCGTACGCAAGCAGTGGGAGAAAAGATAAACGGTATTCTGGATTCTTATCCGGAAGTAAAGAATTATATTGGTATTTCCGGCTTTTCTATCATGGGTGGTGGCGAACAGAGTAACTCTGCAACTTATTTTGTGGTGCTGAAAAACTGGAGTGAGAGGAAAGGGAAGGAGCATACGGCTGCTGCCATAGTCAACCGTTTTAATGGTGAAGCGTATATGACTATTCAGGCTGCGGAAGTGTTTGCCATGGTTCCTCCGGCTATTCCGGGGTTGGGTGCATCCGGTGGTTTACAGCTTCAGTTGGAAGACCGGCGTAATCTGGGGCCGACGGAAATGCAGCAGGCCATCAATGCCTTGCTTGCTTCTTATCATTCGAAACCGGCTTTAGCATCTGTATCCAGCCAGTATCAGGCAAATGTTCCGCAATATTTCTTGAATATCGACCGTGACAAAGTCCAGTTCATGGGAATTGCCTTGAACGATGTTTTCTCTACATTGGGCTATTATATGGGAGCGGCTTATGTGAATGATTTTGTTGAATTCGGCCGTATTTACCAGGTGAAAATCGAGGCGCGCGATCAGGCACAACGCGTGATTGATGATGTCTTGAAGCTAAGCGTGCCGAATTCGGCAGGAGAGATGGTGCCTTTTTCTTCTTTCACCAAAGTGGAGGAACAGTTAGGCCAAGACCAGATTAACCGCTATAATATGTACTCGACTGCTTCTCTGACTTGCAATGTTGCTCCGGGAAGTAGTACCGGGCAGGCTATTCAAGAAGTGGAAGCATTGTTTAAGGAACAGCTGGGAGATGAGTTTGGGTATGAATGGACTTCCGTTGCCTATCAGGAAACCCAGGCTGGGAATACGACTACCATTGTTCTGATTATGGCGTTAATTGTTGCTTTCCTGGTACTTGCTGCACAGTATGAAAGTTGGACCAGCCCGGTAGCAGCCGTCATCGGATTGCCGGTAGCCTTATTAGGTGCCATGATTGGCTGTCTGATTATGGGAACTCCAGTCAGTATTTATACGCAAATCGGTATAATCCTGTTGGTTGCGCTTTCTGCAAAGAACGGAATCTTGATTGTGGAATTTGCCCGTGATTTCCGTGCCGAGGGTAATTCAATTAGGGAAGCTGCCTTTGAAGCGGGGCATGTCCGCTTGCGTCCGATCCTGATGACTTCTTTTGCTTTTGTATTAGGAGTGATGCCCTTGTTGTTCGCCACCGGTGCAGGTGCACAAAGTCGTATAGCATTGGGTGCCGCTGTGGTATTTGGTATGGCCATGAACACTTTATTGGCTACCATTTATATTCCTAATTTCTACGAATTCATGCAGAAATTGCAAGAGCGATTCAGCAAAAAGAAAGGAAATGAGGATAGTGAGAAAGATGTTGCCGTATAGAAGTAAAAGGCTGTTTGAAGACTATCTGAAAGGGGAGTTGGTATAGTGACGCCATCTGTTTGGGATGGTGTCACCATAGTAAGCAAATAGCGTCACTATCTTGAACGGATAGTGACGCTATTTTATTCTTGCAGGTAAGTATGTTTTTTAAGGCGAATGAAGCGGATCATTTTTATAAAGATTTGTAATCTGGAATATCCTGAAGGAACGTATAACTCTGATTCTCATAATCCATCCGGCAACAATAATGTTGCATTCCGTTGCTGACAATCAGATAATCTACTTTCAATACCATATTATACCGGGTAATCTGATCGAAAACAGCCTGTGTGATTTCGATATGTGGTGCTTTATATTCCACAATCATCCGGGCTGATAAATCCCTCCGATAAAGTACGGTGTCGCATCGTTTGGTAGTACCGTTCAACTTTACCATTACTTCATTGGCCAGAAGGGCAGTCGGATATCCTTTGTGTGCAATAAGAAAGTGAACAAAGTGTTGCCGTACCCATTCTTCAGGGGTAAGGGCGACATATCGTTTACGAATTACGTCGAAAATTACATTTTTTCCGTTTCGTACGTTTATTTTAGTGTCGAATACTGGTAGGTTTAACGATAACATTTATTATTTTTGTAAGTTAAATAATGGTTCCCATTATTGGGAGCACAAATTTAATAGATAATTATGAAAACAAAAGAAGAAATCGTAGCTAATTGGCTGCCCCGTTACACAAAACGTAACCTGGAGGATTTTGGAGAGTATATTCTGTTGACTAACTTCAACAAGTACGTCGAGATTTTCGCAAATCAGTTTAATGTTCCCATCTTAGGAAGGGATGCAAATATGATTTCTGCTTCTGCCGAAGGTATCACTATGATTAACTTTGGCATGGGAAGTCCCAACGCTGCCATCATCATGGACTTGCTGGGAGCTATTCAACCCAAAGCTTGTTTGTTTCTGGGAAAATGTGGTGGTATCGACAAGAAAAACCAGCTTGGCGACTTGATTCTCCCCATTGCAGCTATCCGTGGAGAGGGAACTTCTAACGATTATTTTCCTCCCGAAGTTCCTGCATTACCTGCATTTATGTTGCAGCGTGCCGTTTCTTCATCCATCCGTGACAAAGGTCGTGACTATTGGACCGGTACCGTATATACCACCAACCGCCGTATCTGGGAACATGATGATGCATTCAAAGAATATCTGAAAAAGACCCGGGCTATGGCAGTTGATATGGAAACTGCAACTTTGTTCAGTTGTGGCTTTGCCAATCATATTCCTACCGGCGCATTATTATTAGTGTCCGATCAGCCAATGACTCCCGACGGAGTAAAAACAGATAGAAGTGATAGTTTGGTTACCAGAAATTATGTAGAAGAGCATGTTGAAATTGGTATTGCTTCTTTGCGTATGATTATTGATGAAAAGAAAACTGTTAAACACTTGAAATTCGACTGGTAATCCGGTCTTTCTGAAAATTATATATGGCAAAACAAGAACTGACCTGTGATGACATCCTCAAGGAATTGAGAGCAAAGCAGTATCGCCCTATCTATTACCTGATGGGAGAAGAGTCGTATTATATCGATTTGATTGCAGATTACATAACGGATAATGTGTTGAGTGAGACGGAAAAAGAATTCAACCTGACTGTTGTGTATGGGGCCGATGTGGATGTGGCAACGATTATAAATGCCGCAAAGCGTTATCCCATGATGTCGGAACACCAAGTAGTAGTAGTTAAGGAAGCGCAGGCGGTACGTAATATGGAAGAGTTGTCGTATTATCTTCAAAAGCCTTTGCTTTCCACCATTTTAGTGATATGCCATAAGCATGGAACGTTGGATCGTAGAAAGAAGCTGGCTGCCGAGGTGGACAAAGTTGGTGTGCTGTTTGAATCTAAAAAAATAAAGGATGCACAACTCCCCGGTTTTATAGCCTCCTATATGAAACGGAAAGGAGTTGATATGGAACCTAAAGCAACTGCTATGCTTGCTGATTTTGTAGGTTCAGATTTGAGTCGTCTGACCGGAGAACTTGAAAAGTTGATTATCACTTTACCTGCCGGGCAAAAACGTGTAACTCCTGAACAGATAGAAAAAAACATAGGCATAAGCAAAGATTATAATAACTTTGAATTGCGCAGCGCTTTAGTGGAAAAGGATATATTGAAAGCAAATAAGATAATAAAATATTTTGAGGAAAATCCGAAAACTAATCCGATCCAAATGACGCTGTCTTTATTATTCAGCTTTTACTCCAACCTAATGTTGACTTATTATGCACCGGATAAATCAGAGCAAGGGATTGCAAATATGTTAGGGTTAAGAACTCCCTGGCAGGCTCGGGATTATATGGCAGCAATGCGAAAATATAGCGGAGTAAAGACCATGCAAATTGTTGGAGAAATACGATATGCTGATGCAAAATCCAAAGGAGTCCAAAATAGTTCTATGACAGATGGAGATATTCTTCGTGAATTAGTGTTCAAGATTTTGCATTAAGTAGGATTAATAATTACCTATATAATCAGACATATACTTTTACCGTAGATAGAAACGGGAAGTATATGTCTTTTTTTGTATTCCCGCAATTACTTCCATTATAAAAAAGACTTTCACAATGCCAGTGATTATTTTACAAATAGATTTACTCCTTTTGTAGTTTTATAGAGTTACCCATTTAACGAACTACACAAAGTATATTTTTAGAATTTTGTATTGATCTGCCTTCAAGGAAACTTTTTCTTTTAAATAGGAGCTTTAATTTTTAAACGAGAAAAGTTTACTTATTCTTGAGTTTATCAAAAAAGCATTTTGGATTTTAAAGGGATCGTTTTATAGTGAGAATGGAGATTTTTTCTTTTCTCTAAAATCATCCATTAGTGTCATTTTGATAATCCAGAGTATATTTGATTACTATAAGCCTATTTTTTCTAGTTTAATAGAAAAATAGAATCAGAATTATAGGGGTAAGTCTTTGTATTTCATTTGTTTATGTAATAAATGAGCTTCCTAGAATCGAAAAAAAATAAATAAGTGGAGATCGGTACGGAAATATTGCAAGGATTTTCTTTTTAGAGAAGATTGTAAAGGATGATTAGAAAAAAATAGCAATATACATTGGTAAAGTATGAGTTGATCCCTTCCTTTTATTGCTTTTGCAACTATCAATATTTACTTTTGTGTATTTATATGGTTACAAATGTGCCGTATACTTATGTGAACGAATTCCAAATGTAATCAAAAGATGGTGTTTACAATAATATATTTATGCATTTACAAAAATAATACCCTATATACAAATGTAGCTATTCAGGCATTAACAAATACTTTTATATCTATTATCTTATTAGAAATCAACGTTATATAGTTTATTATATCAATTTGTACTATAAAAGCCTTCTCTATGTAGTATGTATATTTGTGAATGTCTCTATTTGAGTTTCATTTGTGTCATATATATGGTTATATATCTGTGTTTTATGTTATATAATTAAACTAAAGCTATATGCTTATAATAACTCGTTTTATTCTATATACAAGCGTAATATTCGATTTGTATAACGCGATATACTTTTGTAATATTGATATTTTTATATTTGTAATTTGCTTTTGTGAATCTAAATATTTACCTTTGTATAATCAATGAGATAGTGCGTATTTTTGTGAAATAGGTACATAACACATACAATTGTAATAAAAAGAAGGTAGTATGGAAATAAAAGACAGAATCAGAATGATAATGGAAAGAGAAAAAGTTCCTCCTAGAGTTTTTGCTGAAACAATTGGAGTGCAACAATCTACTCTCTCTCATATTTTAAACGATCGGAATAAACCCAGCTTAGAGGTCGTTATGAAGGTTCATCAAAAGTATGACTATGTAAATCTTGAATGGTTGCTTTATGGTAAGGGCGAAATGATGGTGTCTGAAGAAGGAACTTCCTTTTCTTCTTCTAATCACGATTATCTGCCTTCTTTATTCGACGAGAATCCCGTAAATCCGTCCAAAGAACCGACTCTTCCGGAAAATCGCAAGGAAACGCCGTTAAGAAACGCCGAAAATGCCCCCAAAGAGATTGTAAAACAAGAGATTAGGTATATAGAAAAGCCTGCCAGGAAAATCACGGAAATAAGAATATTTTTCGATGATAATACCTATGAGACGTTTCGACCTGAAAAATGAAGAGTAAAATCGGTGGTTTGAGCAATTTCCTGTATCTTTGCATCCGGAATACGAATTTATACTTTTATATCCATACATGAAGAAATTTATTTTAGATCTGACAGTGACCGAGAATATCAGATTGAATGCAAACTATGTATTGCTAAAATTGACCTCTCAGTCATTACTGCCCGAAATGTTACCTGGGCAGTTTGCCGAACTCCGGGTGGACGGTTCGCCTACTACATTCTTACGGCGTCCCATTTCTATTAATTTTGTAGATAAACAGCGAAATGAGGTCTGGTTTCTGATCCAGCTGGTTGGTGATGGAACAAGACGTTTGGCAGAGGTTAATCCCGGTGAAACAATAAATGTAGTGCTTCCACTGGGAAATGCATATACAATGCCTCTGGAGGCTTCTGATAAGCTCTTATTAGTTGGTGGAGGTGTCGGAACAGCCCCTATGCTTTATTTAGGTGAGCAGTTGGCTAAAAAAGGCCATAAACCTACGTTCCTGTTAGGTGCCCGTAGCGACAAAGATCTGTTGCAGCTGGAAGAGTTTGCCAAATATGGAGAGGTATATACCACTACGGAAGATGGTAGCCATGGAGAAAAAGGATATGTTACCCAACATTCTATATTAAATAAGGTACGATTTGAGCAGATTTACACTTGTGGTCCCAAACCGATGATGGTGGCTGTGGCAAAATATGCCAAAAGTAATCAGATAGAATGTGAAGTATCTTTGGAAAATACAATGGCTTGTGGTATCGGAGCATGCTTATGTTGTGTGGAAAATACGACAGAAGGTCATTTGTGTGTATGTAAAGAAGGTCCTGTTTTTAATATAAATAAACTACTATGGCAGATTTAAGTGTAAACATTGGTGAATTACAAATGAAAAACCCGGTGATGACAGCATCTGGTACATTTGGATATGGTGAAGAGTTCTCCGACTTCATTGATATAGCGCGAATAGGTGGTATTATTGTAAAAGGAACTACTCTTCACAAACGTGAAGGAAACCCTTATCCGCGTATGGCAGAGACTCCTTCTGGGATGTTAAACGCTGTAGGACTGCAAAATAAGGGTGTTGATTACTTTGTGGAGCATATATATCCCCGTATAAAAGACATCCCAACGAATATGATTGTAAACGTTTCGGGATCTGCCATCGAAGATTATGTAAAAACAGCTGAAATCATTAATGAACTTGACAAAATTCCTGCTATAGAGCTAAACATCTCTTGCCCTAATGTGAAGCAAGGTGGTATGGCTTTTGGTGTGTCAGCAAAAGGGGCGTCAGAAGTAGTAAAAGCAGTGCGTTCAGCTTACAAAAAGACACTTATCGTAAAACTCTCCCCGAACGTTACGGACATCACTGAAATAGCTCGTGCAGCAGAAGAAAGTGGTGCGGATAGCGTGTCATTAATCAATACATTGCTGGGTATGGCGATTGATGCGGAACGTAAACGCCCTATTTTGTCAACTATAACAGGCGGAATGTCGGGAGCAGCCGTAAAACCTATCGCATTACGTATGGTATGGCAAGTTGCCAAGGCGGTAAATATTCCTGTCATTGGATTGGGAGGTATTATGGACTGGAAAGATGCTGTTGAATTCATGCTTGCAGGTGCGACGGCCATCCAAATTGGTACGGCAAATTTCATAGATCCTGCTGTGACTATTAAAGTGGAAGATGGTATAAATAATTACCTGGAAAGACACGGATGTAAGTCTGTAAAGGAAATAATTGGTGCGCTTGAGGTATAATTGAAAACATACAATAACCCTTCGCATTAAGTCTGCAAGAAAAATGCTATTTCTCTTTTAAATAAAGAAAGGATAAACAGGCAGGTAGTGGCAGATGAAAAAGAAGTTCGTGTTTAGAGGAATTGTTTACGGACAGAATCTTTAGATTGAAGATAAAATAAAAACGACGGTGAGGATTCACGTAATCTTCATCGTCGTTTTTATTTACACTTTATTTTACTCCCCTAATAGGTCGGGACGAAGTTTTCTGGTGCGTTCCAGGGACTGTTGCAGTTCCCATTCTTTGATCTTTGCTTCATGCCCGGATAATAGAATATCGGGAACTTTCCAGCCTTTATAATCAGCAGGTCGTGTATATACAGGTGCTGCCAGCAAATTATCCTGGAAAGAATCGGAAAGTGCGGACTGTTCATCGGAGATGACTCCGGGAATGATACGTACGATAGCATCTGCCATCACTGCTGCCGCCAGTTCTCCTCCTGTTAATACATAATCGCCGATACTGATTTCTTTAGTAATCAGATGTTCGCGAATACGGTAATCGATGCCTTTAAAGTGTCCGCAAAGAATAATGAGATTCTGTGCCAGAGAGAGAGTGTTGGCCATCGGTTGGTTGAATTGTTCTCCGTCAGGGGTCGTGAAGATAACTTCATCGTAGTCACGTTCTGCCTTTAGAGCATTGATGCAGCGTTCGATAGGTTCTATTTTCATCACCATTCCGGCAAATCCTCCAAAAGGATAATCATCGACACGACGATATTTATCTTCGGTGTAATCACGTAAATTGTGAATGTGTATTTCTGCAATTCCTTTATCTTGAGCTCGTTTCATGATAGAACAATTGAAGAAACCTTCAATCATTTCGGGTAAAACTGTTATAATATCAATGCGCATAATCTTTTAATTTTTCGCAAAAGTACAAATATTCAAAGATAAACATGTATTTTTGCCTTAAACAATCGAAGAAATATGGATATAAAAGAAAAAATAGAGGAATTGCGTGCCGAACTTCATCGGCATAATTATAATTATTATGTGTTGAATGCTCCTGAAATCTCGGATAAAGAGTTTGACGATAAGATGCGTGAACTTCAAGATCTGGAACAAGCACATCCGGAATATAAAGATGAAAATTCACCCACTATGCGCGTGGGGAGCGACTTGAACAAGAATTTTACGCAAGTGGCTCATAAATATCCTATGCTGTCATTGGCAAATACATATTCGGAAGCGGAAGTGACGGACTTCTACGATCGTGTCCGTAAAGCGCTAAATGAGGATTTCGAGATTTGTTGTGAAATGAAATATGATGGTACTTCTATTTCGTTGACCTATGAAAATGGGAAGTTGGTTCGTGCCGTCACCCGTGGAGATGGAGAAAAAGGCGATGATGTGACGGATAATGTGAAAACAATCCGTTCTATCCCGCTTGTATTACATGGTGATAATTATCCCGCTTCTTTTGAGATACGTGGGGAAATTCTTATGCCATGGGAAGTGTTTGAAGAGTTGAATCGGGAAAAAGAGGCACGTGAAGAACCGCTTTTTGCCAATCCGAGAAATGCGGCGTCCGGTACATTGAAGTTGCAAAATTCTTCTATTGTAGCTTCTCGCAAGCTGGATGCTTATTTATATTATTTATTGGGAGATAATCTGCCTTGTGACGGACATTATGAAAATCTTCAGGAAGCGGCAAAATGGGGCTTTAAAATCTCTGATTTGACGCGTAAGTGCCAGACATTGGAGGAGGTCTTTGAATTTATCAACTATTGGGATGTAGAACGTAAAAATCTACCGGTTGCCACAGACGGGATTGTTTTAAAGGTGAACAGTTTGAGACAACAGAAAAATTTGGGTTTTACGGCTAAGTCTCCTCGATGGGCTATTGCCTATAAATTCCAGGCAGAACGTGCATTGACCCGATTGAATAAGGTGACCTATCAGGTAGGAAGAACCGGAGCAGTCACTCCAGTAGCTAATCTGGACCCTGTACAGCTTTCGGGAACTGTCGTAAAACGTGCATCCTTACATAATGCGGATATCATCGAAGGACTTGATTTGCATATCGGAGACATGGTTTATGTGGAAAAAGGTGGTGAAATTATTCCTAAGATTACGGGGGTAGATAAAGATGCACGTAGTTTTATGCTTGGGGAGAAGGTTCGATTCATCGTCAATTGTCCCGAATGTGGTAGTAAATTAGTCAGGTATGAAGGGGAAGCCGCTCATTATTGCCCTAATGAAACAGCGTGTCCTCCTCAAATCAAAGGCAAAATCGAGCATTTTATTAGTCGAAAGGCTATGAATATTGATGGATTGGGACCGGAAACCGTGGATATGTTCTATCGTTTGGGATTAATTAAAAATACGGCCGACTTATATAAACTCACAGCTGATGATATCAAAGGTTTGGATCGTATGGGAGAAAAATCGGCAGAGAACATTATAACGGGGATTGCACAAAGCAAAACCGTTCCTTTCGAACGTGTTATTTTTGCTTTGGGAATTCGCTTTGTTGGTGAGACTGTGGCCAAAAAGATCGCAAAATCGTTTGAGAATATAGATGATCTGCAACAGGCAGATCTTGAAAAATTGGTAAGTATCGATGAAATCGGAGAAAAAATAGCCCAGAGTATACTTGCATATTTTGCGAATGAGTCTAATCGTGAGTTAGTTGCCAAGCTAAAAGAGGCCGGACTGCAGCTTTATCGCACCGAAGAAGATTTAAGCGGATATACGGATAAGTTAGCGGGACAGTCTATCGTTATCAGCGGTGTGTTTGTTCATCATTCACGTGACGAATATAAAGAGCTTATCGAGAAAAACGGAGGGAAAAATGTAGGAAGCATTTCTGCGAAAACAAGTTTTATACTGGCTGGAGACAATATGGGACCTGCAAAGCTTGAAAAAGCAAAAAAACTTGGAATAACCATATTAAGCGAAGACGAATTTCTGAAACTTATATCGTAAGATAAGAAAAATATTCGTACTTTTGCGGCTAAATAAATTAGAGATTATAATTAAAACTCATGATACAGACTAAATTGAAAGGAATGGGGGTAGCACTGATTACTCCTTTCAAAGAGGATGAGAGCGTTGACTATGACGCGTTGATGCGTATGGTGGACTATCTATTACAGAATAATGCGGATTTCTTGTGTGTGCTGGGAACTACAGCTGAAACACCGACTCTGACCGAGGAAGAAAAGAAAACTATAAAAAAGATGGTAATTGACCGCGTTAACGGAAGAATTCCTATTCTGTTGGGTGTAGGTGGTAATAATACTCGTGCTATTGTAGAAACATTGAAAAATGATGATTTCACAGGAGTTGATGCCATATTGTCTGTTGTGCCGTATTATAATAAACCTTCTCAAGAAGGTATTTATCAGCATTATAAAGCGATTGCGGAAGCTACGGAGCTCCCCATCGTATTGTATAATGTTCCGGGACGTACGGGGGTAAATATGACTGCTGAAACTACTTTGCGGATTGCCCGTGATTTTAAGAATGTAGTTGCTATCAAAGAAGCATCCGGCAATATTACGCAAATGGATGATATTATTAAAAATAAACCGGAAAATTTCAATGTAATCTCCGGAGATGATGGTATAACCTTTCCGCTTATTACATTGGGAGCCGTTGGTGTGATTTCAGTAATCGGCAATGCTTTTCCTCGTGAATTTAGCCGTATGACGCGCCTGGCGCTTCAAGGAGACTTTGCCAATGCATTAACCATCCATCATCGATTCACGGAATTATTCAATTTATTGTTTGTTGATGGAAATCCGGCAGGAGTAAAATCAATGTTGAATGCCATGGGTATGATCGAGAATAAACTTCGGTTGCCACTAGTTCCTACTCGCATTACCACATTTGAGGCAATACGCAAGGTTTTGAATGAGTTGAATATTAAATGCTGATGCTTCTTCAGCGAGGAATTCATAATAAACATCTAAGTGTTTAAAATAAATATCCCAATGATTGAATTCAATCATTGGGATATTTATTTTAAATCAGCCTATGATTTATTTTTAAACGGCCGCTGTCTATTATGAAAGGGGTATATTTCTTATTAATTACGTTTTTCGATACAGGTTTTTCACCTTTCTAAAGCAGTAAGCGTCTCCGCGATTCTATCTTGTCGCCCTTTTTTCATTCTTATATTTTTGCTATGTATAAAAATGAAGCATTATGGATTTAGCAGAAAATCGATTTGGAAAAACTTGGAAACATTTCCTTGAAGTATTGAAAGTAGACTACAATTGTTCTTTAGCCGATGTTTGCCGCGATCAGCATACCACTTTTGGTGGTATGAGTTCCTGGATGTCCAGACGGGGCTATAGCGTTAAACAAGCCAAGGCAGATGTGGTCCGTGATTATTATGGCGGCGTTGAACCCTCCCAACCGACAACTTCCTCTCCTTCATTCACTCAAATAG
>CDZC01009819.1_pt1 | contig 88061 bp, 102 predicted proteins | sample 557371 | NCBI WGS metagenome assembly CDZC01 (sample SAMEA3182085, study PRJEB8094) | gut metagenome | biome: human; feature: gut; material: Stool; isolation source: human stools | place: Canada | collected 2013-01-21
TGGCAAGGTTATGCTCTACCAACTGAGCTACTTCCGCAAAATATGTTTGCTCAAACTTGTGTACTCGAAGCGGGACTTGAACCCGCACAGCCGCAATGGCCAAAGGATTTTAAGTCCTTCGTGTCTACCGATTCCACCATTCGAGCATCCCTTTCTCTTAAGAGATGAGCGGAAGACGGGACTCGAACCCGCGACCCTAACCTTGGCAAGGTTATGCTCTACCAACTGAGCTACTTCCGCAAAATATGTTTGCTCAAACTTGTGTACTCGAAGCGGGACTTGAACCCGCACAGCCGCAATGGCCAAAGGATTTTAAGTCCTTCGTGTCTACCGATTCCACCATTCGAGCATCCCTTTCTCTTAAGAGATGAGCGGAAGACGGGACTCGAACCCGCGACCCTAACCTTGGCAAGGTTATGCTCTACCAACTGAGCTACTTCCGCATTGTTGCATTGTTTTCGTTTGCGAGTGCAAAGGTAGATGAAATTTTTGTTTCTGCAAATATTTAGAATAAAAAAATGCAGGGCAACGCATTTTTTTAGTTTCTCACAACCCATTCCTGTCTGTCGGACGATACTGGAGTCATGTAATATTTTCTTAATGGAAATTGCGATACGCCCTTTGTCGGTGCTCCGGTCCCATAGCCGATATCATATTCAGTTCCGCATTCCGGGCAAATTGCTTTTCCTGCATTGTCGGCTTCTATGATGATATTCTTTTTGGCTTCGTGGGGACAGCACAGATCAAATGCATAGTAGGTCGCATTTCCGTAATTGTCGATTCCGCATACAACCAAAACACCGGAAAAGCCCGTCTTTTCTCCGGCAGTACGGGCTTTAGTGATGGATTTGTGATTGTATATGCCTACCAGATCTTTGTCGCCGAAGCGCAGGTCTATTTCCAAATAGACCGGTGCATAAGGAATGTCCGATTCTTCGAATTTGGAACACGAACAAACTAATGATATAAGTAAGCAAAATAAAAACCGTTTCATCGTTTATTAGGATAACAGCTGTTGCTCAGCCTCGTTTACTCTATTAAACGCGAAACCGTCCATGATATTTTGCATCAAGGCGGAAATCTGGTCATTGCATAAATTTCCGATACTTCCTTCGTGCGTATGGTGAACTTTCTTGACAGGGACGAATTTACCAGCTTCGATGTTTAATCCTACCTGCTTGTAAGCGTCACGGAAAGGCATACCTTTCAAAACGAGGCGGTTTACCTCTTCCACACTAAAGAGGAGTGCATATTTGTCATCGTCTAAGATCTGCTCGTTCACCTTTACTTCCCGCATCATGTGCGTAACCATGCGAAGGCAATCCTTCAACTCGTCGAAAGAGGGAAGGAATACTTCCTTTATGATCTGCAGGTCGCGGAAATAACCTGATGGAAGGTTGTTGCTGATCAGTGTGATCTGCTGGGGCAATCCTTGCAGCTTGTTGCATTTGGCACGCGTCAGCTCGAATACGTCCGGATTCTTTTTATGCGGCATGATACTGGATCCTGTTGTGAACTGGTCCGGCAACTTGATGAAACCGAAGTTCTGGCTGTTGAACATACAAGCATCGAAAGCTAGTTTGGAAAGGGTTGCCGCAATGCCGGCCATGGCAAAAGCTACGGTACGTTCCATTTTGCCACGTCCCATCTGGGCGTAAACGACATTATAATCGAGCGAGTCGAAGCCGAGCAGATCTGTTGTCATCTGGCGTCTCAGCGGGAAAGAAGAGCCATATCCGGCCGCAGAGCCCAACGGGTTGCGGTTGCAAACTTTATAAGCAGCCTGCATCATCTGCAAATCATCGGTCAGGCTTTCGGCATAGGCGCCGAACCAAAGTCCGAATGATGACGGCATGGCAATCTGTAAATGTGTATATCCGGGAAGCAGCACGTCCTTATAACGGTTACTCTGCGAGATCAACACCTCGAACAGGTCGGATACCAACTCTACGATTTCCTGAATCTGTGCGCGGGTGAACAGCTTCAGATCCAGCAGCACTTGGTCGTTACGTGAACGTCCGCTGTGTATCTTTTTTCCTGTGTCACCCAGGCTGCGTGTCAGCATCAGTTCCACCTGCGAGTGGACGTCTTCCACGCCCTCTTCAATTACAAACCGGCCACAGTCGGCAACGGCATAGATATTTTTCAGTTCGGCAAGCAAGATCGTCAGTTCCTCTTTGGTAAGCAGCCCGATGCTTTCCAGCATGGTGATGTGAGCCATCGAGCCGAGCACGTCGTACTTGGCGAGATAGAGATCCATCTCACGGTCTTTGCCTACCGTAAAGGTATCCACTTCCTGGTCTACCTGAACATTCTTTTCCCAAAGTTTCTGAGCCATCAAAAAAACATTTAATAAGGCAGGGATGCCAACATGGTCGATATTTTATCGATCGCATCCTGCAATGGTTTTGATACCATTGGTTTGATAAACGGATTCAGTTCGGCGCGGACGGTTATTTTCATCCGTGTGTCGTTCTCTTCTACCTGTTTTAGCTGAATCCAAAGGAACAGGGGAACAGGCGAGTTCGTGGTCGTGAATTTGATCGTCTTGTTCGGTTCACGTTCCACGATCTGGAAGGTTATCTTGCCTACCGGTGCGACGGAAAAACTGCAAGAGTCTTTATCGAACTCGAAATCTTGAATCTTATCTTGAGGTATGCGGTCCTGCACCTTTCCTAAGTTGGATAGGTCGGACAGCATATTAAAAATACGATCCTCGTTAAAGGGGATCGTTTTCACTTCGCTAACAAATTCAGTCATTTTCACTTACTTTGTTTCGGGATTCCAGTTTGCCGGATCTTTGCGCCATTCCTGAAGGACTGCGATTTCGGATTCGTCAATGTAATCTGTACGCAATGCTTCTTCCAGCACGGCATCATAGTTACTTAGAGTCGTCAATGTAACTTTTGCCTCTTTGAAAGCCTCTACTGCAACAGGGAAACCATACGTGAAAATGGCAACCATACCGGCAACGTCACAACCGAAATTACGGACAGCCTGTACGGCTTTCAAACTACTACCACCTGTAGAAACCAAATCTTCTACAATCACTACTTTTGAACCCGGTTTCAGTTCGCCTTCAATCAGGTTTTCCAATCCATGATCTTTAGGAGTTGAACGGATGTACACGAACGGCAGACCCAGTAGGTCGGCAACTAATGCACCCTGGGCGATTGCTCCGGTTGCAACACCAGCAATAGCATCGGCATTTTCATACTTTTCGCTGATTGTGCGAGCCAGCTCCAGTTTAATGAAACTTCTGATTTCCGGATAGGAAAGTGTCTTTCTGTTGTCGTTGTAGATTGGTGATTTCCAACCGGATGCCCATGTGAAAGGATTGGCCGGCTGCAATTTGACCGCCTTAATCTTTAATAATCTCTCTGCTACTAATCTTTCCAGTGTTTTCATACAACCTAATAAAAATGTTTATATCAGTCTGCAAAGGTAGACAAAGGGAATGAGATAACCTTGTAGTTCTTCAAAAAAATAAGCTATACATATTGTATAGCAGGTTTAAGGAGAGTTTATGCCACAGCTATGCCTAAAATACTGATCCGGATGCCGGATATGGCTTTCATGGCTTCTGCACAGGCGTTCATGGTGGAACCGGTCGTAATAACATCGTCCACCAGTAGAATGTGTTTGTTTTTCAACGTGTCGGTGTTCTCTACACGGAAGATGTCCTCTACATTTTCCGATCGTTCGAATATCTGCTTGCGGGTTTGGCTTTCGGTCTTTTTTATGCGGGACAAGGATGAGATGTCGACCGCGATTCCAGTGGCGGAACGGATGCCGTATGCGATCCATTCCGACTGGTTATAACCTCTTTGCCTCATTCTTTTCGGGTGGAGCGGGACCGGCAAAAGGAGATCGACGGTGTCGAACAGCCCTGTCTCCCGGTAGGTGGTAGCAGCCATGTGTCCCAGTTCGTATCCGAGTTTTTTGTTTCCATGATATTTTAAGGAATGGATCAGCTTTTGCCCGCTTCCCCCTTTCGTGAAGTGGAGCAGAGCGGTGGCGGCGACGAAAGATGTTTTTCCCTGTAAAAGCAGACAGACCGGATTCGTCTCCATATCCGTAAAATGCGTGTAGGGCAAATGATTCGAACAATGCAGGCAAATATGCTCTTCCCCTTCCATCAAAGACCTCTGGCAAAGCAGGCAGAGGCGAGGATAGAAAAGGTTGAGGAGGTCATTCAAAATCATCCTCGTAGTCATTCCCGTTGAACAGTTGTTTCAGGCAGCGGCTTGTTTCCCTTGTTTCGAAACCGCGTCCGGCGGCGAAGCGGAGCAGTTTGGCGTAAACCTCCCGATCGTCCTTACCACGGGTTACTTTCTTTTTGCTTTTCAGGAGAGAAAGGAGGATGGAGCGATATTCTTGTTCGTCGATACCTTCCAGTGCTTCCGAGCGGATACTGGATGGAATGCCTTTCCGCTGCATCTCGTAGTTGATCTTGACACGTCCCCATTTGTTGAAGCGTAATTTGTCGTTTACGAAATAGCGTGCAAAACGGCTTTCGTCGATGAAACGTTCTTGTAGCAGGCGGGAGACGATCCGGTCGCTTTCTTCCCCGGCCAATCCCGCCGCTTTGATTTTCTTTTCGACATCCTGGATGCAGCGTTCGCTGGCAGAACAGTAGGCGGCTGCCCGGTGAAGCATTTCAGATTCACTGATTTGTTTCATTTGCGTGCTTTTATGATCCGGTCCCTGCCGGACAGGTCTTGGATCAATTCGATATTCTTGTAGCCTTCTTCCTCCAGCATCTCAACAACCATATTGCCGCATGCCGCATTGATTTCGAAGTAGAGATGGCCGTTTCTTCTCAGTTTTTTCTTTCCGAAATGGGCAATATGCCAATAATAGAGCAGCGGGTCGTTGTCAGGGACGAAAAGAGCCAGGTGTGGTTCGTAGTCCAGCACGTTCCGCTCCATGTCTTTTTTTTCTTCCTCCTTGATGTAGGGCGGATTGCTGACGATGACGTCCAGAATGAACGGAATGTCCATTTCCGCTTTCTCCGGGTCTAGGATATCTGTCTGGATGAAAGTGACCGTTGTGTTGTTGCGTTTGGCATTCCGGCGGGCGGTCGCGAGCGCTTCCGCCGAAATGTCCGTCGCAATCACGCTTGCTTTTTTCAGATGCTTCCGGAGTGTGACGGCTATGCAGCCGCTTCCCGTTCCGATATCCAATATCTTGATCTTTTGGTCTGCATTGTCGAGGATGACCTGCTCGACCAGCTCTTCTGTTTCCGGACGCGGTATCAGGACGGACGGGTCTACTTCGAACTGAAGGCTGTAGAAATCGGCCGTTCCTAATATGTATTGGATAGGCTCCATCTGCTTCAAACGTTCGACTATGTCATGAATTCGGCTTTTTTCGCTTTCTGGCAGTTCTTTGTCTTTACAAAATAAAAAATGATGCGGCTGAATATTACAAACCCGCTCCATAATTAAACGAACTAGGCTGCTGACCTCGGAGGATGGGTATAGATCCCTCAATGATTCCTTAATGTATGCGATGGTTTCAGTCATATTTTGTTTTTGGGCAAAAGTAAGCATAAGATAAATTGCAACCAAACAAAGAAAGAATTTTCCGATATCGAAACAAAGGTTTCCAAACAGTGAAACAAAAATTTTTCTACGGTGAAAATATATTTTCCCGCTGGTTTTTCATAATCTTTGTACCTTTGTCCCGAGAACATCGCAAGGTATGTTTTGGGTTGCCCGAAACGATTCGAGTAACTCTAAACGCCTTGTCCTTGCAGGGAGCAGGATTATCCTCCAAAGTCGGATAATTCCAAAATCAACGATACCTTGTGGTGAATATAGGGTTACACATAATAAACTCTCTCTCTTCTCTTATACTGTTTATTCAAATGCGCAAGGAAAAACTGATAAAAATTGCTACCTTTGCACTCATTATCGGACTGCTAATGACCTGAGAAAGCAATTAAAACAACATATGAAACTCCTTCGTTGTCTTATAGGCTTTGGTCAGCCTCGCAGGGATAGCGAAGGAGTTTTCGCTTTAATATAAACCATGGCTGTACAAAGTGAAGCCGCACTTGAAAATGCTCTGATTCATGCTCTTGAACAAATGAGCTATGAATACGTGAAGATTGAAGAAGAAAGCAATCTTCGCGATAATTTCAAATGCCAGCTCGAAAAACATAATCGCAAACAACTTGCGGAAATAGGGCGTGAACATTTCACCGAATCGGAGTTTGAAAAGATTTTGCTTCATTTGGAGGGCGGCTCACGCTTTGAAAAATCCAAGAAACTGCGCGACCTCTATCCACTCGAAACCGAAAATGGGGAACGTGTGTGGGTGGAATTTCTCAATAAGAAACAATGGTGTCAGAATGAGTTTCAGGTATCAAACCAAATCACCATTGAGGGCAGGAAGAAATGCCGCTATGATGTGACGATATTGGTAAATGGTTTGCCGTTGGTGCAAATCGAATTAAAAAAGCGAGGGGTGGAACTGCGCCAAGCCTACGACCAAGTGCAACGCTACCATAAGACATCGTTTCATGGCTTGTTCGACTATATACAGGTTTTTGTTATTTCCAACGGTGTAAACACCCGCTATTTCGCCAACAACCCTAATCAAGGCTACAAGTTTACTTTCAATTGGACGGATAAGGATAACAACCCCTTCAACGACCTCAGTCTGTTTGCAGCAATGTTCTTCGATAAATGTACCCTTGGTAAGATGATTAGCAAATACATCGTGCTTCATGAGGGTGACAAATGTCTGATGGTGTTGCGCCCCTATCAGTTCTATGCCGTGGAGGAGATTTTGGATAAGGTGCAGAACTCTACCGACAATGGCTTCATTTGGCACACTACGGGAGCTGGCAAGACTCTTACTTCTTTTAAGGCGGCACAACTCGTTTCGGAGTTGGATGGCGTGGATAAGGTGATGTTTGTGGTGGACCGTCACGACCTTGACACGCAGACGCAATCGGAATATGAAGCGTTCGAACCCGGTGCAGTGGATAGCACGGACAACACCGATGAACTGACGAAGAAACTTTCAAGCGATTCGAAAATCATTATCACTACCATTCAGAAACTCAATGCAGCCGTTACGAAGCAATGGTACAGCAAGCGTTTGGATGAAGTGAGGAAGTCGCGCATCATCATGATTTTCGATGAGTGTCATCGTAGCCATTTCGGTGAGAGCCACAAAAATATTGTCAACTTCTTTACCAATACGCAAATATTCGGCTTCACGGGGACACCTATATTCAAGGAGAACTCTAAGAACGATCGTACTACCGAAGAAATCTTCGACAAGTGTCTGCACAAGTATCTGATTAAAGATGCCATTGCTGATGAGAATGTACTTGGCTTTTTGGTGGAATACTACCACGGCAACGAGGAGGTATCACCGGGACAGGAAAGCCGTATGCACGAGATTGCCAAATTCATTCTCAACAATTTCAGCAAATCCACCTTTGACGGTGAGTTTGACGCGCTATTTGCCGTGCAGAATGTGCCGATGCTCGTTCGTTACTATAAGATTTTCAAGGAACTGAATCCTAAAATCTCAATCGGTGCAATCTTCACCTATTCATCTAACCCTAACGAGGACGATGAACTGACGGGCATGAACAGCGGTTTTGTCAGCGAATCCGTGCCGGAGGCTGACGATATGCAGGAAATCATCAACGACTACAACCAAATGTTCGGTACGAATTTCTCCATCGAGAATTTCCGTGCTTACTACGATGATGTCAATCTGCGGTTGAAAAAGAAGAAAACCGACATGAAACCGCTCGACCTTTGTTTGGTCGTGGGTATGTTCCTCACGGGCTTCGATTCCAAGAAGCTGAACACGTTGTATGTGGATAAGAATTTGGAATACCACGGATTGTTGCAAGCGTTCTCACGTACCAACCGTGTATTCAACGAGCGCAAACGTTTTGGTAAGATTGTCTGTTTCCGCGACCTCAAGAGCAATGTGGACGAATCCATAAAACTGTTCAGCAACGGGGGTACGGGCACTATCATCCGCGAGGCTTTCGAGGTGGTGAAAAAGGAATATGCCGACATCGCCAAAGATTTCCTTGCCAAATATCCCGACACTGCGGCTGTCGATGCGTTGAAGACCGAACCCGAAAAGCGCGACTTCATTCTCGCTTTCCGTGAGTTGATAAAGAAACATGCGGAGATACAAATCTACGAGGACTATTCGGAGGATGACCCCGAATTGGGCATATCCGAACAACAGTACAACGACTTCCGAAGTAAGTACCTCGACATTCACGACACGTTCCTTGACAGCACTACCGTAGGCGGTACTTCCATTGAGGATAATTCCACCGAAGACGAAATAGGACTTGAAGACATCGACTTCTGTCTTGAACTGTTGCACAGCGACATTATCAATGTGGCTTATATCCTCGAGCTGATTGCAGAACTCAATCCGTTCAGTGAAAACTATGAGGAACAACGCCGCCATATCATCGACACAATGATTAAAGATGCCGAGCTGCGCAGCAAGTCGCAACTGATTGACGGCTTTATCCGCCAGAATGTAGATGAAGACAAGGAGGGCTTCGTGGAGCGCAAGAAGAAAGCGGATGGTTCTGTTGACCTCGAAGAACGGCTCAACCAATATATCCGTCAGGAAAAAGGCAAAGCCATTGACCGCCTTGCGGAAGATGAGCAGTTGCCTACCGAACTGCTGAACCGTTTCCTCTCGGAGTATGACTTCTCACAAAAAGTGCAACCCGAAATCATTCAAACAGCAGTCAAGGAGAAGCACCTCGGCTTGCTAAAGACGCGCAGAACCGTGAACCGTATTCTCGACCGTCTGCGCAATATTATCAGAACATTTTCTTGGGACTAAAAGATGGCGTATGAAAACAAATGACCCCGGCTATGTTTATATACTGACTAATCCCAGTTTTCGAGAGGATTGGGTGAAAATAGGTAAAAGTACTCGCCCCGTTGACATTCGTTCAAAGGAGTTGGACAATACCGCTGTGCCGTTGCCTTTTGAAATCTTTGCCACGATGAAGACTTCTAAATTCAATGAGGTTGAAAGACTTGTGCATAAGACAATAGACCGATTGACAGACTTGCGTATTCGGCAAAATAGGGAATTCTTTAATGTTGACCCCAAAGTGGCTCTTGATATTTTCAGAGACATCGCTTTGACAATTGACGATGCGGTCATAACTGAATATGAGGACAATAAACCTATTATAGCGCACCCCGAAAAGAAAGAAAAGAAATCAGAATTTTCTCGACCGAAAAAACGGGAGCGATTCAAATTCAGCATGGTACATATCAAGATAGGTGAATATATTACTTTTATCCCTACCAATCTGAAAGTGAAAGTTGCAAGTGATGATTCCATCGAATATGACGGACGAATTTACAAATTGTCTCCTTTTGTCGGTACGTTTCTTCCGGAAGAAAAGAGAACACCTTCAAATGCCTATCAGGGGAGCAAGTATTTCTCGTACAACGGAAAAATATTAGATGACTTAAGGACAGCCTTTGAAAAAGAAGCTGATAATGAAATAAACATTGTAGAAAACAAAACTGTTTAAGAACATGAGTGAAGAACTCCAACAAAAACTCCGCGCCCAGCTTTGGGAGGTTGCCAACAACCTGCGCGGCAATATGTCAGCCAACGAATTTATGTACTTCTCGTTGGGCTTTATCTTTTATAAGTACCTTTCTGAAAAAATAGAGAACTATGCCGACCGTGCGCTTGAAGATGACGAAATCACTTTCAAACAGTTGTGGCAGTCAGGCGAAGAAGATGCCCTTGAACTTCAAGAGGAAGTCAAGAAGCAGTGTTTGGAAAATATCGGTTATTTTGTAGAGCCGCAATATCTCTTCACCTCTATCATTGACGCAATTAAGCGCAAGGAGAATATTATTCCCTCTCTCGAACGTTCGCTGAAGCGCATTGAGGACAGCACGCTCGGACAAGAGAGTGAGGACGATTTTGGAGGTTTGTTTTCAGACATAGACCTTGCTTCGCCCAAGCTCGGCAAAACTACCGATGACAAGAATACGCTCATATCCAATGTACTGATTGCTTTGAACGGCATTGACTTCGGAGCGGACGAAGCTACGCAGATAGATATTCTCGGCGATGCTTATGAATATATGATTTCTCAGTTTGCCGCTGGAGCGGGCAAGAAAGCCGGAGAATTTTATACACCGCAAGAAGTGAGCCAGATTCTTGCCGAGATAGTGACTATCGGACATACTCGCTTACGCAATGTATATGACCCTACTTGCGGTTCGGGTTCACTGCTTATTCGTGCAGCTCATACGGGACGGGCATACGAGATATTCGGGCAGGAGAAAAACCCCACTACTTACAACTTGTGCCGTATGAATATGTTGCTGCATGGTATCAAGTTCAGTAATTTCCAAATAGAGAATGGCGACACCTTAGAGGCGGACGCTTTCGGTGACACCCAGTTCGATGCCGTGGTTGCCAATCCTCCTTTCTCCGCAGAGTGGAGTGCCGCCGACAAGTTCAACAATGATGACCGTTTCAGCCGTGTCGGTCGCCTTGCTCCGCGCAAGACAGCTGACTATGCCTTTATACTGCACATGCTCTATCATCTTGTGGATGGTGGTACAATGGCTTGCGTTGTACCGCATGGTGTATTGTTCCGTGGTAATGCCGAGGGCGTTATCCGCCGTTTCCTTATCGAGAAGAAGAACTGCATTGACGCAATTATCGGCTTGCCGGCCAATATCTTCTACGGCACTTCCATTCCTACTTGTATTCTCGTGATGAAGAAATGCCGCAAGGAGGACGATAATATTTTGTTTATTGACGCAAGCAAGGAGTTTGAAAAGGTCAAGACCCAAAACAAACTACGCAAGGAGCATATCGACAAGATTGTAGATACTTACCGTAATCGCACCGAGATAGAAAAGTACAGCCACCTCGCCACCTTGCAGGAAGTAGCCGATAACGACTACAATTTGAACATTCCCCGTTATGTGGATACCTTTGAAGAGGAAGAGCCTATCGATATTAAGGCTGTCATGGCTGAAATCAAGGAATTGGAAGCCAAACGTGCTGACCTTGACAAAGAGATTGAAGGCTACCTCCGTGAACTGGGAATTGTAGAATAAAACGAAGAGGGTAAGATTATGGCTAAAAAGTTCGAGATAAGAAACAGCACAGCGGAGTTCTTGATATTTACTGTCGCAGACAAAGAGCAAGGGGTTGAAGTGTTGTATAAAGATGAAAGCATTTGGGCGACACAAAAAGCTATTGCCACTCTTTTTGATGTGGATAGAACGGTTGTTACCAAGCACTTGAAGAATATTTTCGACACTTGTGAATTGGATAAGGAAGTGGTATGTGCAAAAATTGCACATACCACCGAGCATGGGGCTATAGACGGAAAAACGCAGACTAAAGAAGTACAATACTATAATCTTGATGCTATCATCTCTGTGGGCTACCGTGTCAATTCCATTCGTGCCACCCAATTCCGCCAATGGTGTACCTATGTGTTGCGCCAATTTGCCATCCGTGGTTATGTCATAGACAAGAAACGCATGGAAAACGGTTCTTTTATCGGTGAGGATTATTTTGAACACTTGTTGGCTGAAGTCCGTGAGATACGATTGAGTGAACGCCGTTTCTACCAAAAACTCACCGATATTTACGCCACTGCCATTGACTATAATCGCGATGCGCCCACTACACGGCTGTTCTTCAAAAAGGTTCAGAACAAAATGCACTATGCCGTACATGGGCATACGGCTGCCGAACTTATCGTGCAACGTGCAAACTCCGAGAAAGAACACATGGGGCTTACCTCTTGGGAAAATGCTCCTGACGGAAAGATAGTGAAGCCCGATGTGGTTATAGCAAAAAACTATCTGAAAGAAAACGAGTTGGAAAATATGGCGCAATTAGTCAATGCTGTTCTTGATTTAGCAGAACGAATGGCGAAACGTCACATTCCGATGACTATGGAAGATTGGGCAAAACGTATTGACATCATCCTCGAAGCCGGAGGTGATGCGATATTAGCCGATGCAGGAAAGATTACGGCAGAGTTCGCCAAGGAATTTGCCGAATCGGAATTCGAGAAATACCGTATCGTTCAAGACCGTTTGTTTAGCTCCGATTTCGACCGTTTCAATAATGGCGACAACTTGTTGCCTTTTGATATTAACCCCGATAAAGAGTAAGGATAAGACTTAAACGCATATTGAAACTGCTACATATCGTAGCAGTTTTTCTTGCAGCATAACGAAATTTGATTAGAGATTAAAAATAACTATGGCAAATAATAACGACAATAAAGTCCTTAATGTTCCACCTTTGAGATTTCCGGAGTTTACGAAGGAGTGGGAAGAACATGCACTTGCTGAATATTTAGATTTCAAAAATGGTCTTAATCCAGATGTGAAACGCATTGGACGTGGACTCCCTTTTATTTCCGTTATGGATATTCTTGCCGATGGAACTATTAACAATGATAGTATTCGAGGAAAGGTAGAAGCGACTGAAAGAGAAATTGAAAATTTTAGCGTAGAAAAAGGAGACATCCTATTTCAACGTAGTTCGGAAACATTAGAAGATGTTGGTCGTGCTAACGTTTATATGGATAATCGTACAGCTGTGTATGGAGGTTTTGTCATTCGTGGTCGTAAAATTGGTGACTACAATCCGTTATTCTTTAAGTATTTACTATCTACCCCATTAGCACGAAAGCGAACTTGTAGAATGGGGGCTGGTGCACAACATTTCAATATCGGTCAAGACGGATTATCTAAAATCTCTTTGTGTTTTCCTTTGATGGAGGAACAGAATAAGATTGCTAGGTTGTTATCATTGATAGATGAACGCATTGCCACCCAAAACAAAATCATTGAAAAGTTGCAGTCCTTAATCAAGGGACTAAGAGTTTGTTGTATGCAAAGAAATGGTAGCAATAATGTATATTTAAGTGAAATTGCACAAATATATCAGCCACAAACAATATCTTCAGCAGAATTAACAGAAGATGGTTTTCTTGTATATGGGGCAAATGGTATTATTGGTAAATATAAGGATTACAACCATAAAACAGAACAAATCTGTATAACTTGTCGTGGAAATACTTGTGGCATGGTGAATTATACCAAGCCAATGTCTTGGATAACTGGAAATGCAATGGTGATAAATACAGATAAGTATCAAGATAAGGTGTACAAGAAATATTTATATCATTATCTCTCTGCATATAACTTCAATAGTATAATTTCTGGATCTGGCCAGCCGCAAATAGTACGAACCCCATTGGAAAAGTTAAAAATAACATTGCCCACTATTTCTGAACAAAAGCAGAAAGCAATGATTCTTGATAAAGTTCAAGACAAGATAGAGATTAATCATAATATCTTAAATCTTTATATACTTCAAAAGCAGTATCTGCTTCGTCAGATGTTTATATAAACATCTGACGAAGCAAGTATTGTTTCTGCAAACTAAGGTCGGTTAAAATACTCTGTTCTGCCGATAGTTTGTTATCTATTGCTGACAGTAATCTTGCATATTTGAGTTGTTCTGTATATGATGGGCAAAATATTTTGGCTTTACCATAATCCTTGAAATATATGTGAGGTATAGCCATGCCTGTTTTATAAGGTTCAAAGTTGAACACTTTTAGCATATAGTAAAGGTATTGAAGTGAATAACCTTCTTTTGCTTGTAAGGTGTTCAATGTCCCTGTTGCAGAGCATTTTCCAGTAACATAAGAAACGGTCCCAACACCTGAACCATCTTTAATAATATAGACGGCTTCCTTCTCTGTGTTATAATTATCGAGATAGCCAACGATGCCATTTGCACCATACACAGGGTATGTACCGTTTTTACAAACATCGCTCTCTTGTAACGTTGAAGAACTACATTCCAAGCATTCCGATAAGCGAATATTAGGTTTATTGTTGCGAGCTACATTCTGTGCAATTCCCTTGATTAAGGATTGTAACTTGTCAATGATTTTGTTTTGAGTAGCGATGCGCTCGTCAATGGCACGCAATAACTTAGCGATTTTTATTTGCTCGTCTTTTGAGGGTATTGTAATCTTGATAGATTTAATCTGCTCAAAATTTAGCCCTTGTCTATTTCCTCCTGCTTGAAAACTATCTATTTGTCTCTGACCATAATTAGACAATAAAAAACTACAGATAAATGAAGGAACAAGATTTTCTTTAGTACGAATAATACAAACATGTTGATTTACATTGCCACCAACTATTTGTTTGTCTACTAATGCGCTACGCCCAATAGATGCTCCTGTAATATTAAGCAATACGTCATTGAATTGTAGTTCTGTGTTCTTTTGGCGTAGATGCGTTTCTTCATCAATGAAAGCAATATCATCCAGCAGAAGATTTCCTAAACCAACGTTTTGGCTACGTACAAAAGGATGTCCTTCTGTCTTATATACAGCTTCCCCACCTCTTGGCGTAACACCACTACCCACTTTTGTAATTAGTTCGCCTATAGTACACATTTTCCACTCTCCACTGAACTCCGGGAAACGCAAAGGTGGAACTTAAAGTACTCATTTGGCTATGAGTATATAATTAGAGAGCGTTGTTGCTCCGAATTATATACCATATCATTATGAATCTGAAAACAATTAAAGAGATTGCGGTCGCATGGCTCGAATACAAGCGACCATTTGTGAAAGATTCCACCTTTGCCGCTTATGCACTCACCGTGCAGAACCATATTGTTCCGGCATTTGGAGAATCGTGTGAATTACCCGAAACTGATGTGCAGCAGTTCGTGTTGCAGAAGTTGGCAAACGGTATCAGTGTCAAGACCATAAAGGATATTCTCATAGTCCTTAAAATGGTGATGAAGTACGGGGTGAAGCAGTCGTGGCTTCTCCATGCCGAATGGGATATAAAGTACCCCACATCATCGGCTACGAAACCGTTGGAAGTGCTGTCTATTACCGATCACAAGAAAATCTTGGCGCATATCCGTGCCAACTTCAACTTCCAAAGTTTAGGCATCTACCTTTGCTTAACTACGGGCTTGCGCATCGGTGAAATCTGCGCTTTGCGGTGGAGCGACATTTGCCTTGAGAAAGGTTCTTTGACCGTTCAACGCACCATTGAGCGAATCTATGTTATTACTCCCGATGAGAAGCACACCGAAATAGTTATCAACACACCGAAGACGGCAAACTCGTGCCGTGAAATTCCCCTTAGTCGAGAAGCCTTGTCACTGATAAAGCCGTTGCTGAAAGTCGTAAATCCTGCTTTCTATGTGGTAACAAACGATACGAAGCCCACCGAACCGCGCACATATCGTTCGTTCTACAAGCGTTTCATGGCTTCACTCAATATGCCCGACTTGAAATTTCACGGACTGCGCCACTCTTTCGCCACCCGTTGCATAGAATCGGGCTGTGATTACAAGACCGTCAGCGTATTACTCGGTCATGCCAACATATCCACAACGCTTGACCTATATGTTCACCCTAATATGGAGCAAAAGAAACGATGCATCGAGCGAATGGTAAAATCAGTGAAATGAGAGAACGGCTTAATTCTCATATCAATCACGGAAAGTAAAAATAAGAAATCCGCCATCAGTCGTTATTCGTAAAGATAAATTCTGATGACGGCTTTCTTTTCTTGATTCAAACATCCGTTTCACGGCACGGTTCACACTTTTTCAATATTTCCCAACCGCTTTTCCTTGGTGATTTTCGCATAAATTTGAGTCGTGGAAATGTTCTTATGACCAAGGATAGAGCTAACGGTTTCAATCGGTACTTCGTTGGATTGCAATATAGTAGTCGCTGGTCTTTTGTCGGTTGATTTTTATCCATTGGTGGTCATCGAAGTAAGTCACGATATTTTCCTCTTTCAGATTGCGCATATCTGAAAAGCTCAATCCCGTGAAGATGCAGAACAGGAACATATCCCAGTAGAGTTCCTGCTTGGCGTTCTTCAGCTTTCCGTCCATCAGCATTTTTTCGTATGACTTTTTGGACTTCATCCCGGCTTCCACCATCTCAGCCACTTATTGCTTAATATTGTGCCATAAAGAGCCTGATTTCCGTTGGTCACGAATAGGTAACGCGATTCAGGTTTCAATTGGCGTTTTCATGGTTTTTCGTGGCGTTTACACGCCAATCAAAAATCCTTTAATTGTCTGTATCTCAAATCATCTTCCTCGTTCTTCTGTATTCCAAGAAAAAGTAGTACTTTTGTTGAATAAAGAACAAAAGAAGATGGTTGTCGAAGAGAAATATATGGCCCGCTGCATCGAGCTTGCACGGGGCGGAGAAGGCAATACGGCTCCGAATCCGATGGTCGGTGCGGTGATTGTGCATAAAGGGAAGATCATAGGGGAAGGGTTTCATCGCAAATGTGGCGAAGCGCATGCCGAAGTGAATGCGGTGGCTTCCGTCTGGGATGAAGCGCTTTTGCGGGATTCTACTATCTATGTAAGTCTCGAACCCTGTTCCCACTACGGAAAGACACCTCCTTGTGCGGAGTTGATTATAAGGAAAGGTATCCCGCGCGTCGTGGTCGGCACTTTGGACCCGTTTCCAGAAGTGTCGGGACGAGGAGTACGCATGTTGCGCGAGGCGGGTATCGAAGTCGTGACGGGTGTGCTGGAAGAAGAGGCCCGTGCCTTGAATCCTGCTTTTATGACTTTCCAGATACGGAAACGTCCTTATGTCTATCTGAAATGGGCCCAGAGCGCAGATGGGTTTATGGATATCCGGAGGGAAGATGCTTCTGTGCCTTCGGTGCTTTTGTCTTCTGCCGAGACTCTCCGAAGGGTTCATCGGCTTCGTTCCGAAGTGGCGGCTATTATGGTCGGGACACGTACGGCGTTGTTAGACAATCCGTCGCTGACTGTGCGGCATTGGGCTGGCCGTTCTCCAGTCCGGGTGGTTCTCGACCGGACGTTGAAGTTGCCGGTCGGTTCGCATCTGCTGGATGGCGCGGTGCCTACGCTCGTATTTACAGCTGTCGAAGTCGAAAGCCGACCGAATGTCGAGTATGTGCAGATTGATTTCGGGCAGGAGGTCTTGTCGCAAGTCTTGCAATATTTGTATGGGCAGAATTTGAATTCGTTGATGGTCGAAGGAGGTGCGGAACTGCTGGAAAGCTTCCTTGATGCCGGCCTGTGGGACGAGGCCTGGGTTGAGACGGCTCCGGTCGTTTTGGGTGCGGGTGTAAAAGCGCCTGCTGTTCCTGGCGTGTTGACCGGTACGGAACAGAGGCACGGACATCTTTTGGAAACCTGGAAACAAAAGGCTTAAAATGAACTTTATAATTCGTAACGACACTAAAATATTATAAATATTCTCCTATATGGGGTATAAAGCAAAAAATGTTTCTACTTTTGTGCCTTTATATGCAACAAACTTATTTTTTGATGAAAAATAGAATAGTACTGTTTATAGCCGGATGTTGTGCTCTGTTATTGTCGTCTTGTTTGGGTTCGGATGATACGCAATATGAGTTGAGTAAAGATTGTCAGATTCTATCTTTTTCTTTGTCGAATGATTCTATCCCGGGTTTGAAAGATGTCGTTTTCACGATTGATCAGGTGGAAGGGAAAATATTTAATATCGATTCAATGCCTTATGGAACAAAGCTGGATGAAAAAGTGATTTGTACGGTTAAGCTGGCTTCTACGGTGTATACTTGTCAGGTCATGCAGGAAGCTATCAGTGATACGTTAAGCTACTGGAACCTGGAAGACTCGCTGGATTTCTCCAAACCGGTTAAGTTCGTGAACACATTGTGGGACGGCCAAACGACAAAGACATACATCGCGCAAGTCAATATTCACCAGGTTGTTCCCGACTCGATGGTCTGGGGTGTTTACAAGGAAGGTATTACGGACGGTGCTGTCAAGGAAGAAAAGGTAGTTGTTTTCGGTGAAGGAAGTGGCGAGTCTTATTATATGTATACGCAGCCTGTAAACGTAAACGAAGGCTACCGGTTGTACCGTTCGGCCGTTACGGATGGAAAGAACTGGACGGAACTGTCTGTATCGGGGCTTCCTGCCGGAGAAGTCCGTTTGTCACAGATTACTGCTTATGAAGATGCGTTTTATGCTGTTACGACGAAAGGTTTCCTTTATAGTTCAGCCGATGGCCAGACTTGGTCGCTAGTCGAAAATGCACCGGTGATAAAAGCTATTTTGGGTGCTATTGATGTGGACGATGATTTTACGGCAGCCGGAAAGCAGCCGTCAGCCCTTAGTGCGGTTATCGACAAGAATGGCACGTTGGTTTACGGGTATATGAATGAAGCGAAGGAATGGAACGAAGGAACTCTTCTGAACGAAGGCTTCCCTTTGACCGGTTTCGGTAATCTTTCTTATAATTCGATGTTCCGTGCCCGCCTGTTAGTGGTTGCCGGAAGAGATAAGGACAATAAACTGACGAATACGGCTTGGGCGACGGATGATGGCAAAGTCTGGGCGAAGTTGACGGATGACGAAACGGCGCCTTTTGATAAACAGGAGGGGGTCGCTGTAGCGGAATATGACGATAAGATATTTATGTTGAGTGGTATCAATGAAGCAGGTAAGGCCTCTTCTGACATTTACCTGTCACGTGACGGCGGCGTAAACTGGAGTCTGTCGGATACATTGGTTGTAATGCCGCAGGAATTCAAGGCAAGAGGGTTCTCTTCTATCTACGTGGATAAGGATAATTATATGTATCTTTTCGGTGGAAAAGAAACCAATAGTTCGAATGTATTAAATCAAATCTGGCGCGGCCGTATTAACCGTCTGGGTTTTTAAGTATAAAGAAAGTTCGTGGAGGACCGTATAATTTTATGAGTGATTCGGCGTTAGAAAAGAAGGTATAGATTATAACAGAAAACGATTATGACTTCAACTTTCTTTCAGCGCATACTCTTATTAGTCCTTTTGGCCGGTTGTATGACCGGTCTTCACGCACAAGAATATAAATATGAGATCGGAGGAATGGCAGGCGGAGCCTTTTATATGGGCGATGTCAACAAGAACGCTTTTTTCAAAGGGTTGAATCCCGCGTTCGGAGCCGTTTTTCGCTATAATCCCAATTTCAGGTGGGCTTTAAAGACCAATCTGATGTGGGGGCAGGTTTCAGGTACGACGGAAGGGCAGCAGAATGTTTTTCCGGACCATGCACAAGGTTCTTTCAGTCGGAGCCTGATCGAACTGGGCGGGCAGATGGAGTTCAACTTCTTTCCGTACAGTGATAAATTTGCGTATTCAAACGCAAGACGTTTCACTCCCTATATTTTTATGGGATTGGGGGTGACGGTAGCGCCGGGTAGCGGGAAGACTTTTGCCGGTCCGAACATTCCGCTCGGTGTAGGTTTGAAATACAAGGTTAAGAACAGGATCAACCTGGGATGCGAGTTCTCGTTCCGTAAGCTATTTGGCGACGGTCTGGACGTGACGGACGACAGCAATGCGTTTCTGGATGATCCCTACCATATGAAAGGTAGTTTTTTGAAGAATAAAGATTGGTATTCTTTTTTGTTGTTTACGGTTACTTGGGATTTCGGTCCGCGGTGCAGGACTTGCAACAATGCGAAGAATATAGATAACATACAGTAGTTATAGATGAAAACACTATGTCGCTGATTGAACAAATAGATAAAAATCGATTGCCGCAGCATGTGGCGATTATTATGGACGGTAACGGACGTTGGGCCAAAGCGAAGGGAAAAGACCGGAGCTATGGACACCAGGAGGGCGTTGTCTCTGTCCGTAAAGTCGTGGAAGCCGCTACAACCGTGGGTTTGAAATATCTGACGATGTACACGTTTTCGACAGAAAACTGGAATCGTCCGGAGGCGGAGGTACAGGCGTTGATGAGCTTGCTGGTCGCAGCCATCCATCGCGAGACTCCCGATCTGATGAAAAATAACGTCCGTCTGATGGCGATCGGCAATCTGGATCGCTTGCCGGCAGATGCATATGCCACTTTGCAGGATTGTATTGCACAGACTTCAGCCAATACGGGTGTTACGCTCATATTGGCTTTAAGTTATTCGGCCCGTTGGGAAATAACCGAAGCCGTGAAACGTCTGGCCAGGGAGGCGGTGGAGAAAAAAATAAACCCTGACGATATAACCGAGGCTGTCGTCTCGGATTATTTGACGACCAAAGGTATTCCCGATCCGGATTTATTGATCCGTACCGGAGGAGAACAACGCGTCAGCAACTTCCTGCTTTGGCAGTTGTCATATGCCGAATTCTTCTTTACCGATGTGTATTGGCCGGATTTTAGAGAAGAAGAGTTGTATGGAGCTATATTGTATTACCAGCAGCGTGAACGGCGCTTCGGTAAGACAAGCGAGCAATTAATCTTATAAACAATAGCTGTTATATGTACAAAAGAATAGTGCTGTTTTTCATGTTTCTGGGATTTGCTTTCGGGGCTTTTGCTCAGGAAACTGACACTACCAAGGTTGAAGAGCCGGCAGAAGTGCCGGTCATTTCCTATTCGTCACCTCCCAAAAAGTATAAAATTGCGGATATCAAGGTGACGGGGATTAAGAATTATGATGATTTCGTGTTAATAGGCTTTTCCGGTTTGTCGGTAGGGGATGAGGTTACTATACCTGAGCCGGGCGGGGCGATTACAGATGCTGTAAAGCGTTTCTGGAAACATGGACTATTCTCGGATGTAAAGATTCTGGCAACTAAAATAGAGGGAGATCAGGTTTGGTTGGAAATCCAATTGAAACAGCGTCCGCGTATTTCGGAAGTCAACTATCATGGTATCAAGAAGGGGGAACGTGAAGATCTGGAAGCCCGTCTGGGGTTGCGTAAAGGATACCAGGTGACTCCTAACCTGATCGATCGTGCGACCACGCTGATCAAGAAGTTCTTCGATGGCAAAGGCTTTAAGAATGTGGATGTCGAAATCTTTCAGAAAGACGATATCGCACATGAAGGTGAAGTGATCGTAGATATCAACATCAACAAGAACGAAAAGACCAAAATCCACAAGATCCATTTCGAAGGAAACAGTGCGTTGACTGATCGCGACTTGAAAAAGGCGATGAAAAAGACGAACGAGAAGTTCAGCCTGTTTAACGACTGGAAGAGCAGTATCTTGGAAGCATTCAGCACGAAGAAATTTACGACTGAAGAATACGAAAACGATAAGAAACACATTATCGAGAAATATAATGAAAAGGGATATCGCGATGCTGTTCTTGTGGAAGACAGTGTTGTGAACTATAACGATAAACGTGTGGATATCTTCCTGAAAGTGGAAGAAGGTGACAAATATTACCTGAAGGATATCAACTTTGTCGGTAATACGAAATATCCGACGGAACAGTTGTTATATATTTTAGGAATGAAACCTGGCGATGTTTACAACCAGAAGAAACTGAATGAACGATTGACGACCGACGAGGATGCCGTTTCCAACTTGTATTATAACAACGGTTACATTTTCTTTGGGGCGGACCCGGTAGAAGTGGATGTCGAAAACGACTCCATCTCTTTGGAAGTACGTATTCAGGAAGGTCCTCAGGCGACTATCAACCGAGTGATCATTAACGGTAACGACCGCCTGTATGAAGATATCGTGCGCCGTGAACTCCGTACGAAGCCGGGTATGTTGTTCAGTCGTGACGACTTGATGCGTTCAACCCGTGAAATCGCACAGATGGGACATTTCGATCCGGAAAACTTGGTTCCGCAACCAATACCCGATCCAGATAACGGAACGGTGGATATCCAATACAACCTTGTGTCCAAGGCAAATGACCAGATCGAGTTCTCTGCCGGTTGGGGACAAACTGGTGTGATCGGTAAGTTGAGTTTGAAGTTTACGAACTTCTCCATGAAGAACCTGCTGAATCCGAGTACATATAAAGGCATTATTCCGCAGGGTGAAGGACAGACGCTGACGTTGAGCGGCCAGACAAATGGACGTTACTATCAGGCATACAGCATATCGTTTATGGATCCGTGGTTCGGAGGCAAACGACCGAATACATTGTCCGTGAGCGCCTACTTCTCCAAACAGACGGATATCAGTAGTAATTATTTGAGCAATAACAGTTATGGTTATAACCCGTATTACGGTTATGGCGGCTATCCTTACTATGGCGGCTACGGTGGCTATGGTTATGGCTACGGTTACGGTTATGGTTATGGCAATTATGGTAACTATGAGCTGGCCTATGACCCGGATAAGTCGATCATGATGTTCGGACTTTCTGCCGGTTATGGTAAGCGCTTGAACTGGCCGGATGATTACTTCCAGTTTATGGCGACTCTGAACTATCAGTTGTATATGATGAAAGACTGGGATTACTTCCTGGTAAATAACGGTAACTGTCATAACATCAACTTGGAATTGAATTTGCAGCGTAACTCTATTGACAATCCGCTGTACACACGTAAAGGCTCCCAGTTCATGTTCTCGGTTGCCGCCACTCCTCCTTGGTCTTTATGGGACGGCAAGGACTATAAGAATATGAGCGATCAAGATGAAGCCAAGTTCCGTATGATCGAATATCATAAATGGAAATTCAAAGCGAAGATATTCTCTCCGCTGGCTCCTCTGACAGTGAAACGTACGCCGGTATTGATGACGCGTGTCGAATACGGATTTCTGGGTTCTTACAACAAGTATAAGAAATCGCCGTTCGAAACCTTCTATATGGGGGGTGACGGTATGAGTGGATACTCAAGTACCTATGCAACCGAAACGATCGGTTTGAGAGGTTACGAGAATGGTAGTATTGCCGGTAACGGTGGCTACAATTCCTATGGTTACGCTTACTCCCGTCTGTCGATGGAGTTGCGCTATCCGTTCCTGTTGGAACCGTCTTCGACGATCTACGGTCTGGTATTCGTGGAAGCGGGTAATGCTTGGAGAGATTTGAAAGATTTCAATCCGTTCCAATTGAAGCGTTCTGCCGGTGTCGGTGTCCGTATCTTCCTCCCGATGATCGGTTTGATGGGTATCGACTGGGCTTACGGTTTCGACCGTCCTGATGGATACGATCAGAGAGGTGGTAGCAACTTCCACTTCATTATCGGTCAGGAATTTTAGAAAATTGAACATTCAATGTTCAATATGAGATAGAAAAGACAACCGGATTTGTTTCCGGTTGTCTTTTTTGCGTTTGGGCATTCTTTGCACCGTACTTGGCAAGTCTGTTAAATTGTTAATTGTATCTTATTAATTTTCAATTTTCAACTTTCAAATTTCAATTCTCTTATCTTTGCAGTCAGAAGGTGTAACTATAAATGACATGTGTATGAAAAAGATTATTGCCTTAAGCTGTCTGTTGTTCCTCTGCTCGTTTGCAGGGCACGCACAAAAGTTTGCATTAATAGATATGGAATATATATTGAAAAATATTCCGGCTTATGAAATGACGAATGAGCAGTTGAGCCAGGTTTCCAAAAAATGGCAGAACGAAGTGGATGCTATCCAGCAGGAAGCGCAGAACATGTACAAGACTTACCAGAGCGATCTTGTATTTCTGTCTGCCGAGATGAAGTCGAAACGTGAAGAAGCGATCGTCCAGAAAGAACAGGAGGCACAGGATTTGAAACGTAAATATTTTGGTCCTGAAGGCGAACTGTTTAAAAAACGTGAAAGCCTGATGAAGCCGATACAGGATGAGATCTACAATGCTGTGAAGGAAATCTCCGAAGATAAAGGTTATCAGATGGTCATGGATCGGGCGTCGTCAATGAATATCATTTTTGCTTCTCCGAAGATCGATATAAGCAATGAAGTCCTGATAAAGTTAGGATATTCAAAATAAATGCTTACATTTGTGCGCTTTAATGAAGCAAATTAAGAATATGATTAATAACAAGTAATATTTTATAGGAAAATGAAGAAACTGATTATTTTTTTGTTGATGATGCTCCCGTTGGGCGTTTTTGCTCAAGAATCTAAGATTGCGATTGTAAATACGCAGGAAGTGATCCAGGCTATGCCGGAATTTGCAACGATGCAGAAACAAATGGCTGATATGGAAGCCAAATATAAAAACGAAATGCAGGTGATGCAGGATGAATACAATAAGAAGTATTCCGATTTTGTTGCACAGCAGGATTCATTGACAGAAAATATCAAAATGAGAAGAATGCAGGAATTGCAGGATATGGAACAGCGTACACAGAACTTCATCCAGATTTCTCAGCAGGATTTCCAGAAGAAGCAGGGTGAGTTGTTCACTCCGATCCAGGACAAACTGAAAAATGCAATCAAGGCAGTCGGCGACGAAAAAGGATATACTTATATTCTGGATCCGCAGATTGTTCTTTATCAGGGTAATACTGCTGTTGACGCAACTCAGTTCGTAAAAGCTAAGTTAGGTATTAACTAATATAATTAGCAAACATAAAATAGCGAAGACAGAAGTCCTCGCTATTATCTTTTAAGGCACGGATTTCACGTATTTACACGGATAAATTTATTTTCTTTCCGCGTTTTCAGTGAAATCCGTGCTTGAATTATATATAAATAAACAACTTCTCTCATGTTTTCATCAGTACCAGGTCCGATTGGTATCTTCGACTCCGGTTACGGGGGGCTTACCATTTTTGATAAGATCAGAGCAGCAATGCCGGGGTATGATTATATTTATTTGGGTGATAATGCCCGTTCTCCCTATGGTACGCGTTCGTTCGAAGTCGTGTATCGTTTTACAAAGCAGGCTGTGGAGACGCTTTTCAATGAGGGATGCCAGCTTGTAATCTTGGCTTGCAATACGGCATCGGCAAAGGCATTGCGTACGATCCAACAGCGGGACTTGCCACAGTGGGACCCGGCTCGTCGGGTGTTGGGCGTAATCCGTCCGACGGTGGAGCTGATGGATAAGATCAGCAGGAGCAAGCATGTCGGTATTTTAGGGACGACCGGCACCATTACTTCCGACTCCTATTCGTTGGAAATAAAAAAGATGTTTCCTCATATGACGGTGACGGGTGAAGCCTGCCCGATGTGGGTTCCGCTGGTTGAGAATAATGAGTTCGATTCACCGGGTGCGGATTATTTCGTGCGGAAGCATTTGGAACATATTTTGGCTGCCGATCCGGAGATCGATACGCTCGTCTTGGGCTGCACGCATTATCCGTTGCTGATCGAAAAGATCAAGGCATTCCTGCCTGAGGGAATTACTTTATTCTCGCAGGGAGAATACGTAGCCGCGAGCCTGACCGACTATCTACGCCGTCATCCCGAAATGGATATCCGTTTGACAAAGCAGGGAAACTGTCGTTTCCTGACCACCGAGTCCGCTGCCAAATTCTCCGATGCCGCCTCTGTTTTCTTGAATCATCCGGTAGAGGTGGAACAGATTCGATTGGTTGAATGAATAATCTGCCAATCGACGCTTGCACTTGTGTGTGGAAGCACGACTGGACTATCTGGTGATAGACTGTCCTTTTCTCTTAAACGATATTTTTTCCGAACGGCGAAAGAGCCAGTGCGGCCATCTTGAAATGCTGTCTGCCGAAAGGAATGCCGATAATCGTGATGCACAGCAGTAACCCGAAAAACAGGTGTGTCAGGCAGATCCAGAAGCCACCGATGAAGATCCAGATCACGTTCATGACCAGGCACAGGCAACCACCTGAATTACCGTTGTCCGTCACCCGGCTGCCGAAGGGCCAAAGGGCCAGCATTCCTAATTTCAATGTCTGCAACCCGAAAGGGATACCGATTATCGTAATCATCAGCAGCAAGCTGGATATCAGATATTCCACAGCGGTAAGCAACCCGCCGCAGATAAGCCAAATGATATTACCCAAAAATTTCATAGCATCAATATTATAAATTATTTTTTACTCTCATGCTGTCCAATTCTGCCAACACCGTCTGTTTCACGATGGCAAAGCTATCGCGCAGTTCCGGTTTGACCGGCAGCGAAGGCGGAGCTTCCATCTGTAACGGGTTGATCGGCTGTCCGTTCTTATATACCCGGAAATCGAGGTGAGGCCCTGTCGAAAGCCCTGTCGAGCCAACGTAGCCGATAACCTGTCCCTGCTCGACATGGCTGCCGACTTGTATGCCTTTGGCATATTTGCTCAGGTGCATATAGGAAGTCGTATATACGGAGTTATGTTTTACTTTCAGCGTATGGCCTCCTCCGCCCATATAGCCTTTGGCGATGACGGTCCCCGCTCCGATACTCTTGACTTCCGTTCCGACGGGAGCCGCATAGTCTACTCCATGATGTGCCCGATAGCGTTTCAGGATCGGATGGAAGCGGGCGTTCGTGAAACGCGATGTGATGCGGAAGAAATCCAACGGAGCCTTCAGGAAAGCCTTCCTGAGGCTGTTCCCTTCAAGATCGAAATATTCGAAAACGCTATCCTGGGTGAATGGTATGGCTGTAAAATCTTTTCCTTGATGCGTGAAGACGGCTCCCTCGATGGAGGTGATATTCAGGGCTGTCGTGTCGTCTATATAGGCAACGTCGTACAACACCCGGAATGAGTCTCCTTCTTTTACATCGAAAAAGTCGATCTGCCAGGCATATACATCCGAAATCTTGATCGCCAGTAACGGGTCCGCTCCACTTGCCTTGATTACGTTCCAAAGGGAAGAATTGATTGTCCCTTCTGTGTAATGGCGTTTGATGGTAATAGGCTTGTTGAATTCGTATGCCAGGATCGAATCGCCTGTCAGGTCGATGACGGCATAATCGACAAGTGATTTGGCAAAGGCGATATAACGTATATCGGCAACGCTGTCCTGAGTTGTAAATGTATAATAGTTCATACCCGCACGGAGTTTGGTCGGGTTCAGAACATGTATGGAGGCTTTCGTAATGCTGTCTGCTTTCAAGGCGGAGAAACCGAGGGCTGAAAAGATTGCGGCGGGATTATCGCCGTTTCTCATCTTGTACTCCGTCACGTCCAACGAGTCGATGCAGATGCCATATTGATATACGTGTTGCAGGCTGTCCAGCCATTCGCTGTCGACTCCTTCTTCTTCGGGTTGTTGTTTCGTATGTGTGCAGGAAAAGCAGGTAAGCAGTCCTGCGAGTAACAAATATAGGACGATGCTCTTATTCATTCTCCGGCTTCTTTTTTCATCTCTGTTAGTTCTTCTACCTGTTTTTGTGACAATTGAAGTGCCTTTTCCAGGTCTTCCACTTTAAATCCTTTTCTATTCATAAGGCAAACGAGGTTGCGTCCGTGATGTATGCTGCTGTCGTTCAATAAATCTTTTGTGTCCATATCATACTATTTTATACGTTGCAACAAATATACAAAATTAATCTGTAAGCCTTATTAATTGACCAACTCCTTTGTCGGTGGTCCGGATATTGGCGAAGCATAAATGTTGATACCGGTAAATCATCATTCGGATTATTATTCTACAAACTTATTATTGATTGTGAAAACAACTGTCATACTATCATACTTTGCTTTTGGCAGTATGAATATCAATACTTATGTGGAATGATAGTAGGCATGATGGATGTTTTTTCAACTATCATACCATCATGAAAACAATAACTTTTTCACATGTAACATATAGCATATTTTCAGCAATATAGTTACATTTTTTTGTCGAGACCCGGGTGTCAGACGTCTGCAGACCCGGGTCTCAAGACCGCTCAGATGGAGGTGTAAATGGCTCTGATACGGGCATTTTGAGGAAAAAATCTAACGTCTTTCTTACAAAAAAGTAACGTGTTCCGGCAAAAAAGGCTTATGCTTTCCTGAAAACATTCTGTTTTTAACACTTTTGGAGTGTATCTGTTTCGGGTAAAACGGCTAAAATGATGGTTAAACTGCTGATTTATGATAGTTGCATGATAGTTAAAAAGGAAACTGTCATGCCTATATGTTATGATGTTCAAGTTATATACAAGAAACATGATAGTATGATAGTTGTTTTTTTTAATTCATTATAGTATTGATAAGTTTGAACCGTAAATGCAGATTTATCGGTGAACTAACGGGTAAGGCTGAACCTCGTGCCGCAAGCTCTCTTTTGCCGTCTGCTTTAGCAGATGAATAGATGATTGTTCCCGGATTTGCCGGTTCCTCTGTGGTTTTTTAACCCCTTTAAATACAATACAAGCTGTGAATGGGGTGTAAGAATGGTTAATGAATATTAAATAATGAGCTTGTCGGGAACTTTTTGCAATGATTCGGCGTCTTATATTTACGAGTGATTATTATAAATGAAAAAGTAAAAAATGAAAAAAGCTATTTTGACACTTTTGATGATTCCTGCTTTTGTCGGGATGTTGTTTTCTTGCTCTGAAGTCAAAACAGATGCAAAGAAGTTGGAAGGTAAATGGAATATTGTGGAAGTAAAAGGAGAAAAAATACTGAAAGAAGGTTTGCCCAATATGGAGTTTGATATGAAAGATAATAAAGTTCACGGTAATGCCGGATGTAATATCTTTAATTCGACTGTCGTGCTGGACGATCAGGATATTTCTTCCATCACGATCAACCCCGCAGCCACTACCATGATGGCTTGTCCGGATATGGAGATCGAAGATGCGATCTTGAAAGCTATGGGAAACGTGAAAGGTGTGAAGGCCGGCCAGTCCGAAAATGAAATGTTGCTGGTCGATGCCGACGGTAACGTGTTGATGGTTTTGTCAAAAAACTAATTGGATAGAAATGAAGAAGTACATGTATCTTTGTCTTGCGGCGTTGAGTATCGGTATCTTTGCTTCTTGTAAGGCGAAAAAAGGTGTGGAAGCGACTTTCTCCGACCTGGATGGTAGTTGGAATATTGTCGAATTGAACGGCAAGGTGTTGAATCCTGCCGAGACGAATCAAGTCATCGAGTTCGACGTGGCTCGCCATTCCCTTTCCGGAAGAGCTGGATGCAATCGGATGATGGGGCAGATCGAATACAGCGATTCCCGCAAGAATATCATTAAATTCCCGCAGGTTGCGACAACGCGTATGGCTTGTCCGGATATGAGTGGTGAGCGTGAATTGTTGCAGGCTTTGGATAAAGTCGTTCGCTTTGATGCAGTAGGTGAGGTGAAACCGGTCAATAAAATCGCTTTATATGGCACGGACAATACCAAATTGATGGTAATTGAAAAGAAGTGACTTTCATTGTGAAATGTTTGGAAGGCGGTTCCGGTTGTGACGGGCCGCCTTTTTTATTTCGGCCTGCAAGGGGTGATCAGGGTGAAGCGGCTGCCTTTTCCTTCCTGGGAAGAAAGGGTGATTCGCCCCTCCAGGCGCTCGGCGATGGTTTGACAGATCGATAGGCCCAGTCCGGTACCTTGTGCAAATTCGTCCACCTTGAAGAAACGTTCGAACACTTTCTTCTGGGCCTCTTCCGACATACCTTTTCCTGTATCTTCGACGAAGACATGAACTTCTTTCTCCTCCTTCTTATAGACAGCTCCTAACAGGATGTGCCCTTTAGTGGTGAACTTGACGGCATTGTTGATGAAATTCGTAATCACTTGCGTGAACCGGAAACGGTCTACATGAATGATAAGTTCCGTTTCTTGGAATTCTTTCAGGAAACGGATATTCGACGGCATAAGCAGGTGATGTGTCTGGTAGATCTCTTCTAACAGCTCGTTTAGAGAGCAATCGTCGAAAGCGAAAGACATCCGTCCCGACTCGATGCGCGAGAGTTCCAGGATATCATTAATCAGTTTCAGCAGCAGATTACTGTTTTTGTTGATCGTATTGCGGAAAAGGTCTTTTTCTTCATCGGTCAATTCCTTTTCGTCTTGTAATAGGTTGGTGAAACCGACTATCGCATTTAACGGTGTGCGTATCTCATGGCTCATGTTGGCGAGGAACGCCGATTTCATCTTATTGGCTTCTTCGGCTCGCTCTTTCTCTTCGATCAACCGGAGTTGCACCTGCCTTTTCCGTTCGCTTTCGCGGTAGTACATGTAAATGAGGTGAAGGATGATATAGACGATTGCTATGACGAGCAGGATTCCGCCTGCAATAATATAGTTTAGGTAACGGACTTCCAGTGGCATGTTATAGATGATGCTTCCCTGTGGCAGATCGCTCAACCGTATGTTGAAACGTTGCATCTCTTTCCAGTCGAAAGCAAATGTTTTGGGGCTTTCTACGATAGGAATGTCATTTGGAGAAGTGCCTTTCAGGATGCGGGCAGCTGTTTGGGCAACACAACCAGCCTGGATTTGCAAGGTAGTGAAATAGCCACCGGTGATCCCTCTGTTGTCGTTGAACCCGTTGTTAATGACTGTGAAGTTCGGCACATTGGCCAGGCGTCCGACGGTCAGGACATTGAAGTCGAGAATGATTTGTATGCAGGCGGTGTAAGGCTTGTCTTCAAATACCCAAAGAAGCTGGCGGGCGGTCAGGTTGGCTGTTGAGGTCGTATATAAGGCAGAAGCGCCTTCTTTGCCGGGCTGGATTTCCGTGGAAGTCGTTTGGGGCCTTGTTTGATACAATCCTTCGTAAACAGCTATTCCATGTCCCTGGATATTGTCCATCAACGTTTCGAACGCTTTTCTGCCGATGAATTCTTTCGTTTTGAAGATTAGTATTTTTGATCTTTCGTATAGTTTTTCGATCAGTTGTATGTTTTTCAGATATTCAGGCTTGTCCCAATAACCCGTGAAGTTGGGATGCTGTTCCAATAGTTCCCAGTTGGGAAAGTTGACACCTGAAAAGACAACCGGAATCGTCTTGCCGAGCGGATGGTTGCAGGCCATTAAAGTATAGGTAGCCTGATCGTCATTGGAAATGATGATGTCCGGTTTGAAACTTAAAGTGTCGAGAAAGGAGTACATCCGGGCTTCTTCGTCTGTGGCATTATAGCGTTCGCAGTCCAGGTAGAATGTGTGGATGGAAGAGTATATTTGCTCTTCCTCCAGTTCCTCGTGCAGCAGCTTGTCGAACTTGGAGTAGGCACTCAGGCTTTGATTGTATGACTGTATGACAAGGACATTAAACAGTTCCTTCCCTTTTTTATCGGAGGAACCCTTTGCTTCACGCGGAAAACAAAGGGCCAATATCAATATCGCTATGTATATATGTATTTTCAAGGAAGAAGCACTTATCAATTGTACCCGTATGTTTTAAAAAACCGTTCAAAGTTAACGATAATCGGGATATAACAAGTACTTCTTTCTGATTTTCTTATATTTATTTAATGCCGGTTGCCAACTTGCGCGTATTTCGTCCTCCTTTAAACCGCGGACAATCTGGAAACGTAATTCTTTTGTCCCGGCAAGCAGGTCGAACCATTGTGGGCGGGTGAAGAAAAAAGCTTGGTCGTTGCCTGCTTTATTATAGAAATCAAGGAGGAATTTCAGCGTCAATCCCCCGGTAAAGGGATATTCTCTCAAGTCCGTGCCGTAGCATTCCTTGTCCTTATGCAACGGTTTCGTGTCGAAACCTGGCAAGGAGGTGGGCGTAAAGGTGAAATCTCCGTATCTGGCATCGGGTGCTCCCAATATCTGGAATGGATAATAGGTCCCGCGACCGACACTGATATTGGTTCCTTCGAAGAAACAGAGTGAAGGGTAGAGACGGATCGACTGGTCGTTCGGCAGGTTGGGAGAGGGCTTTACCGGCAACCAGTACGGATCTCCGTGACGCCAGTTTTCCATCTTGACGATATGCAGTTTACAGGTGTCGGGGGTACTTTTCAGCCAACCTTCCTTGTTGATCATCCAAGCCAGTTCGCCAACCGTCAGACCGTGCAGTATGGGTAATGGGTCAACGCCGACAAAGGATTCGAATCCTTTCTGGCGGACAGGACCGTCAACGAAGTCGTTCGGGTTAGGGCGGTCCAGGACGATAAATTCGACATCGTTTTCGGCACAGGCTTCCATCACATAATGCATGGTGCTGATGTAAGTATAAAAGCGGACTCCGACATCCTGAATGTCGAACACGACCACGTCCAAGCCGGCCAACTGCTCGGCTGTCGGCTTCTTGTTCTTTCCGTATAGGGATATGATGGGGACTCCTGTTTTTACGTCACGGCTGTCTTTGATCTCGGCTCCCGCATCGGCCGTCCCGCGGAAACCGTGTTCAGGGGCGAACACTTTCTTTATGTTGATACCCTCTTCCAACAAGGCGTCCAGCAAATGCTTCTGCTGCTTTTCGAGGATGGAGGTTTGGTTCACTACTAATCCGACCTGTTTGTCTTTCAACAGACGGGTAACGACGTCCATACGTTCGGCTCCCAATTTTAGAGGGGCTTTCTGTGGAGTGACGGCCTGGATTTCAGACATTAAGAACAGGCTTAACAGCCAGAAGGCATACCTGATAACTGTTCTCATAGACTCATTCCTTACTATTTGTTTCTGCAAAAGTAACGATTCTTTTTGTTTATTGCGTATCTTTGTCTCTCAATAAAGCGATTGATTGTTATGAACCCTTTAGATATTATTGCCAAATATTATCCGGTAGGTTCGGAGGCGTACCGGATTTTGGTTATTCATAGTAGAAGTGTGGCAGATAAAGCTTTGGCTATAGCCCGGATGCATCCGGAGATGAATCTTGACCTTACCTTTGTAGAAGAGGCAGCTATGCTGCACGATATCGGTATTTTCCGTTGTAATGCTCCCGATATCGATTGCCATGGAGATGCGGAATATATTTGCCACGGTTATCTGGGGGCCGAATTGATGCGGGCGGAAGGTTATCCCCGCCATGCCCGCGTGTGCGAACGGCATACGGGAACAGGTATTACGCTGGCAATGATTGAAGAACGAGGTTTGCCTCTTCCGCACCGGGACTTTATGCCGGAAACCTTGGAAGAACAACTGATTTGCTACGCCGACAAGTTTTACAGCAAAACGAAACTGGACAAAGAAAAATCTGTCGAAAAGGTAAAACAGGGCCTTTCGAAGTATGGAAACGAAACTGTCGAACGGTTTGATAACTGGTGTAAACTCTTTTTAGGGGAATAAAAAGGGATTGGCTCGCTAAATTGTTATACATTTGCCCGCTGTAACACACTGCAAATAACGACGGAATGTTTTTGAAATACAAATGCCTGATTATTTTGTTGCTTTTCCTCACTGGAAACATGATGACTGAGGCGCAGGAACTTATAGCCCCGACCGATACCGTGATGGCCGTTGTGGGCGATACGGTCGTATCTGCCGGACAGGATAGTGTGCTTGCGTTAGACAGTGTACCGAAGAAGCAGACAGGGCTGGACGCTCCGGTTTCCTACCAGGCGAAAGACTCCATCATCATGACGGGAGCGAACTGGGCTTATCTATTTGGGGAAAGCGATGTGAAATATCAACAAATCGAACTTCAGTCCGAGAAAATCGAGATGAATATGGACAGTAGCCTGGTGTATGCCACTTTCGGCCTTGACTCGATCGGGGAGGAATTCGGCTATCCTCTTTTCAAAGATGGCGACCAACAGTATGAATCCAAGACGATGCGCTATAATTTCGGTACGAAAAAAGGATATATCACAGATGTGATCACGCAACAAGGCGAAGGTTATGTGACGGCCGGACGTACCAAAAAGATGGACAACGATGTCCTGAATATGAAGGGGGGACGGTATACGACTTGCGACGAGCATGATCACCCTCATTTCTATATCCAGATGACGAAGGCGAAAGTCCGCCCGAAGAAAAATATCGTGACGGGTCCCGTCTATCTGGTGTTTGAGGACGTCCCGCTTTATCCGATCGGTCTGCCATTCTGTTTCTTCCCGTTTTCGAGTTCTTATTCTTCGGGCATTATCATGCCCACTTTCGGGGATGAAAGTTCGCGTGGTTTCTATCTGCGCGACGGCGGGTATTATTTTGCGTTGAGCGATTATATGGACCTGGCCTTGACCGGTGAAATCTATACGAAAGGTTCTTGGGGACTGTCGGCTCGTTCTTCTTATCGGAAACGGTATAAGTTTTCGGGCAGTTTCAATGCCTCCTATCTGGTTACCCGTTTGGGCGACAAGGGACTTCCCGATTATAGCTTGTCTAAGGACTTCAAGCTGAACTGGACACACTCGCAGGACCCGAAGGCAAATCCGTACCGGACTTTCTCGGCGAGTGTGAACTTTGCGACCAGCAGTTATGACCGTAATAACCTGAACAGCTTCTATCCTGGCTCGCAAGGGTTTGCAGATGCGAACCAGAATACCAAAGGGTCCAGTATCAGTATAACACAGCGTTTCCCGAATAATCCGTTCAGTATTTCGGCTACCATGAATGTGAACCAGCGTTCGAAAGACTCGACGATCTCGCTGACATTGCCTGATATTACAATTACGATGAGTCGTATCTTCCCGTTCAAGCGGAAGAATGCGGTCGGAAAAGAACGTTGGTATGAGAAGATTTCCATGAGTTACAACGGTTACCTGCGTAATAGTATCGATACGAAAGAAGACAAATTGTTCAAGTCGAGCTTGGTGAAGGATTGGCGGAATGCCATGCAGCACCAGATTCCGGTGAGTGCTACTTTCTCTTTGTTCAAGTATTTGAATATCTCGCCGTCGTTCAATTATACCGAACGTTGGTACACCAATAAGGTGGAAAAAGCATACGACATGCAGAAGAAGCAGGTGGTTGCGCGTGATACGACTTATGGTTTCTACCGCGTATTCGATTACAGCACATCCGTTTCAGCTTCCACCACGCTATATGGTTTCTATAAACCGTTGCCGTTTTTGGGTGACAAGATCAAGATGATTCGTCATCGTTTCGAACCTTCGGTAACGTTGAGTTATACGCCTGATTTTGGAGCTTCCAAATATGGTTTCTGGAAAGATCTTATGTATGAAGATCAATATGGACAGACGCAGCAGATCTCTTATTCGCCGTTTGAAGGCGGTATGTTTGGGACGGCCCCTAACGGGAAGTCGGGGAGCGTGAGTTTTCAGTTAGATAACAATCTCGAAATGAAGATCAACTCGGATCGCGATTCGACAGGTGAGCGTAAGATCAGTCTGATCGATAAGTTGTCGTTGGGGATGAGTTATAATATGGCGGCCGATTCGTTCAAGTGGAGTGACTTGAGTGTAGGCTTGCGTCTCAAGTTTTCGAAGAGCTATACATTGAACCTGAACGGTACGTTCGATACCTATACCTATGGCTACGATGAAGCGACGAAGACCGTTCGCCGGTTGGATATTCCGCGTTGGCAGGCCGGTAAAGGATTAGGCCGTTTGCGCCAGACCGGTACAAGTTTCTCTTATACCTTTAATAATGATACGTTCGGCAAATTGTTCGGCAAGAAAGATAATAACGACGATTCCAACAACCCTCCGACAGACCCCAATGCATCGAACGATCCGGAATTCGAACAAATCTCTTCGGGGGAAGAGGGGGACCAGCAGGGTAAAATGGAAGGAGGCCGATTGCGTGGTGCCAAGAAAGATACGGGTGAGTTCGATTCGTATGGCTATATGGTCAATAAAGTGCCCTGGAGCCTTTCGTTCAGCTATAGCATGCAATTGCGTTATGGAGACTTTGACCCGAGCAAGCTCGAATATAAGTACAAGCTTACACATGCATTGAGCTTTAACGGTAATATCCAGCCGACGAAGAACTGGCGTTTTAACTTTAATGCCACCTATGACTTCGATACGCATAAGATATCCTATATGACTTGCAATATCACTCGCGACCTGCATTGCTGGCAGATGACTGCCAGTTTTGTGCCGGTGGGACCTTATAAGTCCTATACCTTCAATATTGCAGTAAGTTCGTCTTTGCTGAAAGACCTGAAATGGCGCCAGAGCAGCAACTATCGTGACGGGCAGAAATGGGAGTAATTCCAATTGTCAATTGATAATTACCAATCTATTGGTGTCTGTCCGGTTGCGATCAGATAATCATTTGCTTTGCTGAAATGCTTGTTCCCGAAGAATCCGCGGTAAGCGGAGAGGGGAGACGGATGAGCCGATTTCAATATCAGGTTGCGGGAGGCGTCGATGAAAGCGCCTTTCCGTTGTGCATACGACCCCCACAGGATGTAAACGATATGGCTTCGCTCTTCTGTCAGGCGGTGGATTACGGCATCCGTGAATTCTTCCCAACCTTTATTCTGGTGTGAGCCGGCTTGGTGTGCACGAACCGTCAGGGTTGCATTGAGAAGCAGGACGCCCTGGTCCGCCCAACGGAGCAGATTGCCGGTTTGCGGTATGGGTTTGCCTAAATCGCTTTCGATTTCTTTGAAGATGTTGACGAGCGACGGGGGAAAGGGTGTCCCGTCTTGGACGGAGAAACAAAGTCCGTGTGCCTGTCCGGGTTCATGATAGGGGTCTTGTCCGAGAATGACTACTTTGACTTTGTCGAATGGACAGTGTTCGAACGCACTGAAGATACAGGGACCAGGAGGATAGATGGTTCTTTGGCGGTATTCTTCTTTAACAAAGGTGATCAACTGGCTGAAATAAGCCTTCTCAAACTCAGAACTTAATCGTTCTTTCCAGCTCTGTTCTATCTTGACGTCCATAACGGTAATTGAAAATTGAAAATTAGAAATTGGAAATTGGAAATTCTCTTTATTACGCGAATATCAGAAATAATTATCAATAATCCATCCTTAATTTTCAATTTTCAATTTTTAATTATCAATTAGATCAAGTACATACCGGCAGCACGGGCTTCACGACGCATTTCTTCCGGCCATATACTTGCTTGAATTTCACCGATATGGGCTTTGCGGAGGTAAAACATACACAAGCGACTTTGTCCGATACCTCCCCCGATACTTAGAGGCAGTTCGTTGTTTAGCAAGCGTTTGTGGAAATATAGTTCTTTTTTTTCTTCCGCGTTGCAAATCTCCAACTGGCGGAGCAAGGCTTCCTTATCCACACGAATACCCATGGAGGACAGTTCGAGCGAACGGTTCAGTACTTCGTCCCAGACGAGCAGGTCGCCGTTTAATCCGACTTGTCCGTTTTCTGCAATTGTCGACCAGTCGTCATAGTCCGGAGCGCGTCCGTCATGTTTCTCTCCGTTGCTTAACTTACAACCGATACCGATAATGAAAACGGCTCCGTATTCTTTCGTAATCGCATCTTCCCGTTCTTTCGGCGTGAAGGTCGGATATTTTTGCAATAAATCTTCGGAGTGTATGAAATGGATTTGCTGGGGCAATGTAGGACGGATTTCGGGAAACATCTCATAGACCAGATATTCGGTACGTACCATGGCTGCGTAGATGCGACGTACGATTTCTTTCAGAAAATCTACATTCCGTTCTTCGGCTCCCATGACGCGTTCCCAGTCCCATTGGTCGACATATAAAGAATGTAGGTTTCCCAACTCTTCGTCAGAGCGGATAGCGTTCATGTCGGTATAGATACCGTAGCCTTTTTCGATTTGATAATCAGCAAGAGTAAGTCGTTTCCATTTGGCAAGCGAATGGACGATTTCAGCTTTGGCATCGTCCAAATCCTTGATCGGAAACGTGACCGCACGTTCCGTTCCGTTCAGGTCGTCATTGATACCCATCCCTTTTAAAACGAACAACGGAGCGGTGACGCGCCGCAACCGTAATTCGGAAGACAGGTTTTGCTGGAAAAAGTCTTTGATCTTTTTGATACCCATCTCGGTCTGCGATAAGTTCAATAAAGCCTTATATCCTGCTGGTTTAATTAAGTAACTCATATACTTGTTGTGCTTTATGTTTGTGAATAATGCGTGACAAAGATACTAATTAATGGCAAAATAGCAATTATGTGCCTTTTTTTATTTGCAAAATGGAAGTGATTGTCGTTAGGATGCTTGCAAAATATCAAAAGTAATCTTTTTTTGCCCGTTCATTTGTTTTCCTGCAAGATTATATATACTTTTGCGCTGTCTTTGGCTGGGTAGCTTAGCTGAATAGAGCGTCAGATTCCGGTTCTGAAGGTCGTGGGTTTGAATCCCACCCTGGTCACAAGCCTAAAAATCAGTATTTTAGAAGTTTAAGCCGTATTTCTTTTATGGATTTACGGCTTTTATTTTGCTTACTTTTGCTTGAAATCGCTACTTTTGCTTGAAAATGTTTCGCAATAGTTTCGCAAAAATATAGAGGTATGGCCACATTTAAGCATGAAGTACAAAAGCAGCGGAAGGACGGTACTTTTAATGTAAAGATACTTGTCACTCATAACAGACAGTTGAAGAGATTGCCGACTGGCATTTATATCACCAAAGATGATATGACGCGATCAGGCAAAATCAAAAACCAGAAAGTATTAGATCAGATAGATGATTTGATAAGGCTATACAGAAAAAAAGCAAATGAACTTTCTATTGCAATTAATACCATGACTATAGATAAATTGGCAGATTATCTGTGTGAGCCGGAAATAGCCTCTATCGATTTTATAGAAGTGTTTCGTGATTACATAGATGAGAATGCAGATAAGAAAGGTTTGAAAAATTACAGATCGGCGCTAAACTCTCTTATTAAATTCATAGGAAGGGATAGGTTGGATGTTTCGGAAATAACTGTTGCTTTTCTGGAAAAATATGAGACTTATCTTGGGAAAGGCCGTGCGGTGTCTTTGTATCTTGGCAGTATGAGGCATGTTTATTTTTATGCGAAACAAAAATACAACGACGAAGATGCAAAAAGGATATTGATACCTTATTCTCCATTTTCAAGATATAAGGTTCCTCGTCAGAATATTGCTGAAAAAAGAGCGATTAGTGCTGATCTTGTCCGGGAGATAATAAAATTGCCCTATGACACTACAAGTAGGGGAAATAATAAAGAAAATCGTTATAATCTGGCAAAGGACTGCTTTATACTATCATTCTGTCTTATTGGAATGAACTCTGTTGATTTGTACAATGCGGAAATATGCGAGAATAGCGAAATTGTATATTGTCGGACTAAAACAAAGGATCGCAGAAGTGACAACGCAAAGATTCGAATAAAGATACATCCCCTCATATTGCCCATAATTAAAAAGTACATGGATAAAACAGGAAAAAGAGTTTTTAGGTTTTATCAAATGTATGCCGATCAGTCGACATTTAATGCCGCTCTAAATAAAGGATTGAAAGCTGTTGGAAAAAAGATTGGTATTCCCGATCTTGAATTTTATGCAGCCCGCCATTCTTGGGCCACGATAGCAAGAAATGATTTGAATACTGATAAGTCAACCATAGATGAAGCCTTGAACCATGTTGATAAGAATCTTTCAGTTACAGATTTGTATATAAAGAAGGACTTTTCGATTATTAACAAGGTTAATAAGTCGGTTTTAGATTATATATTCAATTTTACATAACCCGCCGGCGACATTACCGGCGGGACATCCAAACGTGATACGTTGGGTACGAAGCCCCAACATGCAGATTTATCTTGTTTTATGTAGCAATATTATGAAGCGACAGATATTCTTGTATGCTTATTGATTGTTTCCCAGATTCGAACGTACGCCTTTCGATTTTCTTCTTTAAAGTCAATCCCAGTATCGTCGATAAATATTTCATGCGCCAGAACCACATAATCGGTATTCTGTACATAGATAGATAACTCCGATCTTTCCGGCCGGGAAGAGACAGATATTATAATGTCACTCTTTGCGATCAGTTTCTCGATCATGATTCGCTGGATTCCTTTCAGTACATCTAATGTTGTCATAATATTAATCTCCATTATATCTATTGTTAGCATAGTAATTTGTCAGTGTGTTAGCCATGAAAGCCATAGAACAAGTACCAACATTGCGTTTTGCATCCTGGCTTTCGCATTGCTTCTTATTCAAGTTGAAAAGCTGGTACATCTTCATCGCCTTGTCATAGGAACTTCTTTCGTCCTTCCAAGCCTCTTTTAGGCATTCGCTGAACGTCAATACATGATTGCGGTACTTCTTGCCAGCCTTGAACATTGACCAAGCGGATTTCATGATTCTTGCTTTGTTGTACTTTGGTGCTTCCATTGTCTTGTTGTTTTATTATTACGATGCAAATGTAAGTAGTTTGTTTTACATTACAAAGTAAACGATAGTAAAAATGCATACATTTAACGTTATTTTGTAAGTGGTTTATTTTACGTTTCGCTTTTTGAGGTATATTTGCAACAAGTAATAGAAAAGATTATGAATAGAATAAAGGATTTATTGAAAGAGAAAGGTGTAACGATCAACGAACTGGCCGATAAAATGGGGATTAGTCGAGTAACGTTATCCACTCAAATTAATGGCACTGCTAATATTGCCTCTTATGAAAAGATTGCTACAGCCTTAAATGTCCCTATGTGGCAGTTGTTTGCCTCTCCTAGTGAGATTGCAAAGGAACAAGGAACAGGCTTACACTGTCCTAATTGCGGCGCCAAACTTGAATTGAAGAAAGTAGAATGATTTATTAACACTTAAATATAGATTATCATGGAAAGTATTACATTGTTTGTTTCGATTGTGATTATCGTGTTTGGAATATTGCAGATCATTTTGTTTTTTAAGATTTGGGGGATGACTAATAATGTATCTAAAATTGAAACTGCATTATCAAATACGGAAAATAGAGAAGATAAGTTTGATTGGAAACGTGATTTTTGTGTACTGATTGCGTCTGGCAAGAAAGAAGAAGCAAAGGTGTTGTTATTAAGAAATATAATAAATAGTTTATCCTTTAGAAATGTTATAATCAGTAATAATGAAAGTTTTAGAAATAAAGAATTGGATAATCTTAATAAAAAATATTCTGTCTATTTGAAATCAATAGGATTAAATATTTCGGATGTAGATTTTGATAATCCAATATATAAGGAAGTGATTAAATAAATACATTATTTGTAGATAGGATGTAAAAGCCCGGCTGACCGGGCTTTTACATCCTAACAGGCAATCCCAAGTCACTGAACTGCAAATAAAACCAGTAAAATGTTTGTGGGTAATAAAATAATTACCTATATTTGTGTCGTAATAATAAAAACAAGATATGCCTACGATATTCATCTTATTTGGTTTTCGCTTCTCTTTTTACGCAAACGACCATGAACCTATTCATGTTCATGTAACAAAAGGGAATATAAGTGCAAAATTTACATTGTTCCCTGTTGCTTTGGTAACAAATAACGGGTTGAAGTCGTCAGAAATAAAACTTGTTGAATCAGTAATAGAAGAAAACCAAGAGATTATAGCAGAACATTGGAATAAGTTTTTTAATAAAGCTAAATAAATTGAGTCATGGGAAATATTGTTGTAGAAAAAGTTTGGTTGACCGATACGGAAGTGTGGATTCGCACCGCCGATGGCAAAGAGGCTTGCGAAAAGTTTTCAGACTTTCCAAGATTGAGATTTGCGACACCAGAACAGCGTTCGGATTTCACGTTGAGTAATGATGGTATCCACTGGGAGGGTATAGATGAAGATTTGAGTTTTGAGGGGTTTTTCATGGAACGTCCTTCCAATCCGTTATACGACGTGTTTATTGCGCATCCGGAACTTAACGCATCTGCGATTGCTCGCAGGATGAAAATGTCACAGAGCTTGTTTGCTCAATATGTAAGCGGGACGAAAAAGCCATCTAAAGAGCGTTACAACGAAATATTGCAGACAATTAGAAACGTAGGTCGTGAATTGACTGCGGTTTGAGTAAAAAAGTGCTAATTGATTAAGTAAAAAAGAAGAACGACAATCAATCCGAAGACTGGCAGTTCTCTTCCTCTGGCACTACCACCACTCCGGCAAGTCCTACACCTGCGAATACAGAATGTAGGGGAGAAGGTGATTTGATTGGAAAATAGTATATTTGCATATCAAAATAAAATCTTCATGGAAGAGAACAAACAAGACATATTAAGGATTCATATAGAGAACTCACAGCCTGTTGAAGTCGCAGACTTTACAAAGACGATGAATGCCTTTGGAGCTTTGTTTGCGTCTTTTGCCCAGAAAAACGGGAAATCCAAAGAAGAGGCGAATGCCAAATTGTACGTAAGTAAAATCATTGAAGGTAGTATTGATATTCACCTTGTTGAATTGGCTACTATGGGTATTATCCCTTTTGTGGAAAATTCGAACTTGATTCTTGATTTTGCAAAACACATAAAAAGCATATACGATTATTATGTGAAGGGATCTTCCTTTAAGCCGGAGTTAACGCCTGCTGATCTAAGAAATGTGCATGACATGGTTTCGGTTCCAGCTAATGACAGAAATGGTGTTATGTCTGTTCAGGTCATACGTGGAAATGTTGACTCCATATTATATAGCGGGTGTACATTTAACTATATTGAGGGGAATGGCATACAAAACAAATCAGATTATGAACAAAAAGAAATAAGGTCTGTTTCCGACAATGGGGATGTATACAAGAAGCAATTAATGGCCATTTACCAAGTAAGGAAAGGAGAGGGTGTAGGGAATAAGGCTATAATCGATGCTATATCAAGCAAGGCTTTAGCTCTTTTATTCGATTCTAAGGTCTTAGAGGATGAGATTTTGAGGTATGAGATTAATCCTATAAAAAGTGCATACTATGTTGATGTCATGATCCTAACGGCACAAGGAAGGCCAGCCGCGTATAAGGTCATGGCTTTGCATGATATCATCAGCTTAGATGAATAAATTAGGTGTTTTTATTTCCATATTTTACTAATATGGAAGCTCAAACAATCTAACATGCCATAAAACATATGAGTAAAGTGTTAAATTTTTTGCCTATTTGGAATGAAAGAGCGAATTTTGCACTGTGAAAATGAATAAGGAGCCTCGTTAGGTAATCAACCCTGGCAGAGGCTTTGTTATATATGCAGTAGCAATGCCTAATATCAAACTAAAGTCAATTGAATATATGGAAGCGGCTCAAGAACTTATAAATAAGAGAATATACAATGCAAGTGTACATTGCTCTTATTATAGTAGATTGATGCAGATGAAATATATTTTAGCGCATCATAAGAGGCCTATTGATTACAATACTCAAAATGAAAAAAGGGAAAAAGGAAGTCATGAGTATATTATAACAGAGATTTCAAATCGAATAAGCAATAGGTCACAATCTTTAAGGATTGTACAATGCTTCAGAGCTTTAAAATCATTAAGAATTGACGCAGACTATAAAGATGTCCTTTTAAAAGCGGATGATAGTACACTCGCAAAACAGATGTCTGAAGGTTTGAAACAAAAGTTGAATGCACAATTTGGAAATATATATGAAGACAATAAAGAAACACATTGAACAATGGTTTTCCACGATGATTTGCAAATATCCGTGGATTAGATTTGTTTATGAGATATCAGATAATGGGTCTAAGCATCGTATTTGTGTGTATCCGAGCGAATTAATTAACAATAATGGAAATTATTGTAATGACGAGATTAATTTTGCTCTTTCTTTGGATAGGATATTTCCAAATAACGATATTTTGTTTAGCATAGAAAAGGAGCTTTTTTCTTGTTCTAAAAACGCAAAAGTTTATGATATCAATAATAATAGGGTTATTGATATGAGTACATCTGAAAACTTAAAGTATAAATCAAGTAAGGTATATAACAATAATATTTCAGATTATTGTTCATATGCTTTAGCTGCTTAAATCAAACATGTATGGGCGAAGTAAAAAAAGCAAAATTTTCTTTTGAGAAATATATAATAGAAGATGCTACTATCCATGTGTCAAACAAGAAAATGGATAAGACAATAAATTTCAACTTTGAACTTAAAGGATTAATTGATAAGGATCAAAAAATCTTCGAGTTGACATTGGAAACATCTATTAAAGATAAAGCAGAATCATTTCTTATAGAAATATCAGCGGTCGCAACATTTAAATATGTAGAAGATGAAAATGGTGATATTCCAATGCCGTTCCTTTTGCATAATGCTCCTGCTATTTTGTTCCCTTATATAAGAGCGTACATAGCAAATCTTTCGGCATTATCTGGAATACAAACAATATTGCTTCCAACTATAAATATGTCTGGGTTAGCAAAAGAATTGGAGCGGAATATTAAATATAAAGAAAAGAAGCCGGAATAACCTCCGGCTTTATTTTTATCCTCTTTCCTCCAACACCTTCTTAAGCCTCTGCAACCTCAGTATATCACTTGCAAAGGTCGGATTATCCCAATTCCTCTTAACCGATCTGACATGCACATCAATGTACTTGCTTAAATCAAATATATTCTCACACTCGCTTAACCGGATCTCGTTAAACGTCACTTGGTAGCTCTCAAACCAGGCTATTAGCTGTTTTAATTCTTCGCTCATGTTTTTTTTCGGGCAAAGATAACTACGAAAAGATATTTTATCAACAATGTATTGTTGATATGAGGATTAATTTGTAATTTTGTGCAAACGGCTTAATTTAAAATGGATTATTATGTCTTTACAACAGAAGCCGTGCGTGTTTAGTAAAATCGTTGAAATACGATCTATCAGGGATCAAAAAGCAAGATTATCAGAAAGAGAAAGAGAATTAACCAAGCCTATCTTGACAGACTTAGATATGATCCCGACATTGTATGAATGGTTTAAGGAGATTGTTTCTCAGCAGGAAGTTTTTCGAGCTAATGTCCCCCAAAGAAAGAAATTCATTTTCATAATTTTAATTTTGTATTCTCCCGGTGCTCTTGCCGATGGAAAAATGAAAAGGGGATTAAGGGATAAACTTGCTGAAGTATTTGGTCTCAATGGGAAATCCACTATTTCCGATAATTTAAACGGGTTGTATCTATCTTATCAGCTGTATAAATACTTTAGACAAGATATCCATCGTATATATAACGAAATAATGGATAGGATTGGATAATATTCACTCAATTAACAATATTCACGACAATGGTTCTGTTGTCGTGAATAATTGTAATGATCCTTCCTATAGCTGGCCTATGCTATTTAAATTTGACTCAATTAATTATAAAAAGCATGGCGTTGACACAAAAACAAGAAATGTTCTGCAACTACTACCTCGAATGCGGAAACGCTTCTGAGGCTTATCGACGGGCATATAGATGTAATGGTAAGTCGGACAATGCAATTTGGGTAGAGTCTTCGAAGCTCTTGAACAGCCCTAAGGTTGCCCTAAGGATAAGAGAGCTCCAGTCTCAAATGAGGAACCGGTCTGATATAACCAAAGACGAAGCGGTAGGGATTCTTGCCGATATTGCTCGTGCCAATATTGTCGACGCGTTGGAGGTAAAGTCTAATGAGATGTTTACAACAATCCTGATCAAAGATATCTCTAAATTACCGTCAAGCATACAACGTTCCATTCTTTCGATTAAATCAACAGATAAAGGATATGAGTTAAAGCTCTATAATAAGATTGATGCAATAGATAAGCTATCTAAGCTGTTGGGTTGGGATGCTCCTATAAAGCAAGAGGTAAAACAAGAAGAAGGAAGTGGTTTTGTAATACAGGTCATTGATAAGAGGGAGGACGCGGATCATGGCGATAATTAAAACGACTAAAATATTTACAGAAGTTGATAATGCCATCCACTCCGGCTATAAGGTTGTCTCTGCTCAGGGTAGTTCGCGTAGTAGCAAGACGTACAACATCCTTATCTATCTATTATCTCATATCCTCACAAACAAAAAGTCTCTATCCATTGTCCGAAAGACATTGCCTGCGTTAAAAGGTTCTGTGTTTCGCGATTTTAAAGAGATTATGCAGGATAAGTATAAGATATGGGATAATAGATGTATGAATAAGTCTGAAATGATTTATACACTTCCGAACGGTTCATTTGTTGAGTTTTTCTCGACAGATGATGAGCAGAAGATCAGAGGTCGTAAACGAAATATCTTATACTGCAATGAGGCAAACGAAATTTCATTCCTGGAATGGCAACAGCTCGTTATGCGTACTACCGATTTTTCCATTGTTGATTACAATCCATCCTTTTCGGACGAACATTGGTTGTGTGAGTTGAACAAGGACCCACGTACATATCACTTTATTTCGACCTACAAGGATAATCCATTTCTTGAACAAACTATTATTGACGAGATAGAGTCGCTTCAATACAAGAACAAAGTGTTGTGGACTGTATACGGATTAGGATTGCAGGCAATGGCAGAAGGTCTTGTCTTCCCCGAATACGAAATAGTGAATGAATTTCCAGAACAAGCCAAGTTTGTTGCAGCCGGACTTGATTTTGGATACAGTTCGGACCCTACCGCTATAGTTAAATGTGGGGTACTTGATAATAGGCTGTATTTGGATGAGCAGTGTTACCGGACGCATATGCTCACAAGCGAAATCATCAAAGAATTGAAGAAGCTAGGATTGTTTGTTTACGCAGATAGTGCCGACCCTAGGTTAATACAGGAGATTGCTAATGCGGGGATTATTATCTTTCCCGCCGATAAATATAAAGGATCCGTCATGGGAGGCTTGTTTAAAATGATGGAGTATAAAATATGCGTTACTCGTAGGTCTGTCAATTTGATCCGAGAGCTTAAAAATTACGTTTATGAGCAAAATAAAGATGGTAAATTTATAAACGAGCCTATTGATGCTTACAACCATCTTATAGACGCTTCTCGGTATTATACGATAGGGAAATTGCTCGGTAAGGTATTAACTACGCACCAGTATTCTAAGGAAGATTTAGGAATTTATTAAAAATTAAGATATGGCATCGATATTGAATTACATAGTGGATTTGTTTAGGGGCGGATCTTTAAATGGGACAAGCACTAACAAAGACTTAATGACTTTGATCGCAGAAAAAAATATAAGTCGGGCGATGGAGTTGTTTCAAAATCGAGATTTGGAAGTTATGGAAGCAATAAAAGAATACGATCCTGCTCTCCATGATGTAATGAATCGCAAAAATAAACTCAGAAAGGACAAACAGCCATATATCACGGAAAAACTCCCTCGTAGATGGCAGGCCTATATAAATGAGGTTGCATTGTTTTATCTGTTGGGGCAACCGATAAAATGGAGCAAAAATGATCCCGACGTGCAAGATGTTGCTTTTGACGCATATACTCAGTTTTTGAAGGATACCCGTTTCAACACTACCATGCGTCAGGCTAAACGTTTAGCAGGCGCCGAGACGGAATGTGCTAAATTGTACCATATCTACCGCAACGAGGAAACCGGAAAAGCGGAGGTGAAAGTTGTTTTGCTGGCAAAATCTTTGGGCTATACCTTGCGTCCTCTTTTCGACCAGTACGGGACCATGTTGGCTTTCGGTTATGGATATTACTTGAAAGAAGGAGTAAACACGATAGAACATTTCGATATCCAGACTCCAAAGTTTATTTATAGATGCAAGAAAAATGATCGCGGATGGGAGGTTCTGCCCGTAATTAATCCTACTGGTAAAATCAATATCATCTATTATCAACAGGAAAAAGAATGGGAGGGCGCACAGTCTCGTATAAATAGGGACGAGTATGTCGATTCAAAATCTGCCGATACTGTCAACTATTTTGCAGATCCAAAAGCTAAAGTTTCGGCAGATGTGTTGGCTTCTCTTAGTGATCCAGATAATGTAGGGGAAGTTATTAGGATGCACGGACCAGATAGTATGTTCGACTATGTAGCACCACCGGATTCCGTCGAACTCAAGAAATTTGAAAAAGACATACTGAAAGAATCTATCCTTAATGACACCTTTACTTTTAACTTTTCACCGGAGAATACGAAAGGCTTGGGCACGTTAACAGGAGAGGCTTTAAAGCGTGCAATGGCTCCATCTTATATGAAAAGGGACAATCGCAAGGAAATATATGAGATTGCGGTAGACCGCGAAAAGAATCTGATATTGGCCATCATGAAGAATGTAACTCATATAGAATTACGCTCTAAACTGGAGGTTTTAGATATTGATTTTGAGTTTTCCGAACCATTTCAAGAAGATATAGATAAGAAGTGGGCAGCAATAGGCGAATTGTATAACGACGGTATTATATCTCTTGAAACAGCCGTGAAAATGCTTAGTATAACGGATAAACCAGAGGATGAAATACGAAAGATATTGGAGGAAAAACGACAAAGAACTATTAATAATGAAATCAATCAAGCAAATGGTAATGCCGGTTCGTCTGACTCCAATCAACAATGAAAATTCCGGCACTATAGAAGTTAAAACCTCGCTTAAATGGTGGTACAAGATATATTTATTCACAAAATTGATAATTAAAATATTATGGCAACGGAAGTAACATTTAGCAAGCAGGGAGATAGGTATATATCGGATTCCATATCGCTTGAATCAAGCGATATCGTTCTACATGTAGAACTGAAAGATAAGGGCGATATCGTTTTGGAAAGAAGCATTACTGGTGATAATTGGGTGGTCGCGGCTTATCCCGCCCGAAACGTCATACTTTGGGAGAATGGGGTAATAGGCAAATCTGGACAGACGGTAAGACTCGTGACAACAACGGAACCATCTAAAATCTATGTACTGCAATGATAACTCTCAAGAATATCAATTTATCCAGCATTGATCTTTCGAGCATAGACTTGAGAGGGATAAAGCTGGGACTTGGAGGACGTGGTGGCGGTTCCAGCGACGGTTTCCCGCAACTTCCGGGCGATGTCACCCGCTGGCATTTTGGCGGCCTGACGAACGAGATGATGGCGGCTATGGACGATCCGAGGATTGAGGATGCGGATGGCAAAGGTAGGTTCCTATCCTTCAAGAATTTCGCTTGGGGTGGAATGAGTGGGGTAGGTGGATATACAGAGAACTATAATAGTAATAAATGGTATAAGGTAGAATCAAGAATTGATGCCACTTGGACTTATAAGTCTTTTAATGCAAGATCAATAAAGGATAATAGATTAGCTCAATTATTTTATCAATCATCACTAAGTGATACTGGATTTAGGGTTTTATCATGTACTATCAAAGTTTCTGGTTTAACAGACGGACAAGGAATTGAATATGTTTCTAATGGAACACAACAATTTGTTATAATGAGAATTGAAAATGATGGTATATATCATCTACCAAGTTTTGATTTTGGAGCTAAAAATGCTTATTACGGATTCAAGTTCTTAAAATTACAGGAATCTTGCAATATCACCATCGAACAACTACCCCTCTACCCCGGCTTTATCCTCGGTGACGGAGTAGACGACTTTGCAGTTACAGAGAAGGAGCTTAACTTCGAGGATACCTATACGGTGTACACGGCGTTTATTCCGTTTCAGAATAATCCGGCAAGGAATATGATTTTGTGTGGAGCTGATAGCAAAAAAACTTTTTCCATGCAATATTCGTCTTTGGTTTATGTATCTTTTATAGCGGGTAATAACTATTATATAAATGCTGATTTTGTTAATGGGCTTAATTTGTTTGCTTGTAAACGAAATGGTAATAATATATGTATTAAGAACTTATTAACTAATAAAGTTGTAACAGGTACGTGTGGGGACTGGGTGGAAAACGCTGGGCTATATTATTTATGGAAGAATGCAACTTATGCATCTTTTGCTAGAGCCGGCATCGCCGGTCAGATCATCGACAACGGTCACTTTACAACCGATGAAGAGGATGAAAATATTCTCAACTGGCACAAAAAGCAATATCCCTGGCTCTTCCCCGACCAGGCATGGACTGTCACCGGCAAAACCAACGAGGACGAAGATCGTGCTACTATTGCCAACATTACGGGCAATGGTAATGATCTTGTACTGTCGAATTTTGGGTTTGCAGAAGGGAGTGGGTATGGGTTGTATGCTGAGAATTATTCTAATTCAAGATGGTTTATCAATAACAGTATTACGGCTACAAAAAAGAGTGATACATTTAATGTTACTTCTATCAATCAAGTTGCAGTTCAGATTCAATATATCGCAGAACTATCACAATCTCCCTACACCGTTCCTTCTTATACTATAAAAGTTACAGGTCTTACAGATGGTCAAACGGTTAATTATAGGGTATCGGGAGGCATTTCTTATCCTATAACACAAGATGGTATATATATATTACCTGGATTTGATTTCGCAGGCATGGGATCATGGTATGGATTTCAGTTCAATAAGGTACAAGAAACCTGTGACATCACCATCGAGCAAATCCCCGAATACGAAGGATACCTGGTTACTGATGGGGTGGATGATATAGCATCTTCCAATACTGTCGTTTACGAAGCAGATTTTACATTTATAGGTGAATGGAAATTCATTCAAAAGGATGATACTGTGGCTGGTATAAATAGTGTGTCTCATTTATATATACAAAATAGATACAATAGAGGTGCTACTGTAATGATAAATTCAACTTTTGAAAACAAGAAAAATATCACCGACTATATGACATTTAAAGCTATAACGTCTAAAGGTAAGGCTTATGATGAAAATTGGAATGAAGTTGATTTATTATACGGTGATGGAAATAAAGGACTATCTCAAGTGAGTATTGGAGGACAAGGGGGCTCTGATTTTTGTCATATGATTTTTAAAAATATGGCTTTGTATATGAATAAGGTATTTTCCAAAGACGAATGTATCAAAGCCTACAACTACCTCCAAACCCTAAAAGCAAAGTAACATTAAAAATTAATTGAATATGAAATACGCAATAGTAAACATTGTATGGGCAAAGTCCCACGGAATAGAAGTCCTACCGGAAATGAGGACAAGTGTAGACCAGAGCAAGGTAATCTTGCATGAAGAATACCTTGCACCCTTCGATGATGAAGATTTTCCTCGCTATAGTTTTAGCGATCCGTCTTTTGTCGAACTACTGAATAGTGAAGAATGGACTTATCCAGAAGGAGAACAACCCGTAATCAATAGGCAGTTCAGCAGATTATTGGCTTTGGACGAACTGGACAAGGAGGCTACAGAAGAGATAAATACATATGGCCTTTCCCCGTCGGAAGCCTTACAGGTCAAAGATCAATACCCCGAATGGGAAACCGGAATAAACGTCAAAACCGGTGAACGATACCGAGTTGAAGATGTCCTTTGGGAATGTGTTAAAGATCATCTCACACAAGAGAACTGGAAGCCTAGCACAGCTACCCTAAGCCTGTGGAAAATAGTAGACGCAGAAGAACATTCCGGCACGATAGAAGATCCTATTCCATATAAGCAAAATATGGCACTTGAATTTAACAAGTACTACACGCAGGACGGAGTATTGTACCTCTGCATACAGGCTATGACACCGGGACCGTACGATTTAAAGGATGTGCCGGCGCATGCGCAGCCGATCAAGCAGTGACAAGCAACAGTCGGTTGGAATATAATAATCCCTGCAAGAAGACACAATCCTATTCTTCTTATAGGGATTATTATTTATATGGTATTGTTTTTTGTTATAAAGTGGCACAATTTTACGACAATGAATCTATTGTCGTATTTCATTAAGTTAAATATTTCTCTCCCAATTAGCTACTTAATACTTTTATGCTGAATTAAAAACGATCAAACATGAAAGATAAAATTTTCAACTCCTTAAAACAGAATTATTCAAATCTTGGGTTAAGCGATGAAATCTTGAAGGGACAGGCCGAAGCTCTTGCTAATACAGGCTTTGTAACTGATGAAAATCTACAGGCCGTTGTTGATGGTCAAAAAACATTCTTGTCTTCTCTTCAGAGTGGTATTGATAAGCGGGTAACTGATGCTGTCAATAAAGCAAAAGGGGAAAAGAAAGAAGAATCTGCTGGTGGGGGCGAGCAGAAAAAAAACGAACCCGATTTGCAGAAGATGATTGAAGACGCACTTACTGCAAAACTGCTTCCCATTCAAGAAGAGCTTAATGCTTATAAAGCAAAGGAACAGCAGGCTGTAAGGGCTAATATGATCGCTTCTAAGGCGAAAGAACTAGGTATACCGGAATGGAGAGCCAAAGAGGGATTTGCCATCACCCCGGAAATGGATGAGGCTGCAATTAACTCTTACTTGGCAGGCGTAAAGCAAAACATTGTTACCGCAGGGCTTGAGAGTAGTAACGCATCTGGCGTTCTGTCTACTTCAGAGGAAAAATCTAAAGAAATGGCTGAAGAATGGGCAAAAGGTCTTCCAGATGCAAATTAACCATTAAAAAATAGAAACAAATGGGAGTTAAATTCGAAGGTAAATCTTATGCTGGCAACATGCCGGTATTTTGGCGTGGAGAAGCCAAAATCCTCCCTGGAGGATATAAACTGTTGCAGACTTTCCCAAAAGGGACAGTAATTCCCAAAGGGACACCATTACATATTGTTATCGGAACCCTTACTGCGGCTGTATCCAAATATGCAAAAGTCGTATCTGGCGGAACAACCACAAAACCGAGAGTCCCTAAAGGAACTTTATTTCAGATTAATGATATCGTAATGAAGGAGGGGGAAACAACCGGTGTTACGGTATCTTCCATTGATACGTCAAATGCAGATTATGATGTATTGACATTGTCGTCTGCTATTTCGGGGCTTGTGGCAGACGATGTTCTTATTGAAGCGACGGCTACAAGTAGTTCTGCGGCCAAGTATGAACCAAACGCGGTTGTTGGTGAAGACACTGAACCTTTGTCCGGCGGTGATCAAGACACTGTTTCGGCTGCGTATGACGCAGTTGTCCTTTTGGGATATACAGTGCAATTACCCGCTTCATGGATGCAGGGTATCTGTATGAAAAACAACCCTAATATTATTTACGTAAAACAGTAATACTATGGCAGAAAGATTAAAGTATAGTTCTCTTTTTGGAGAGCTCACAAGGCAAACTCAATTGCGTTTTGATGCGGTATCAAGACAACATAAGTTGTTATTCGATAACGTGTTCTATGAAAGATTTTTCAGTTGGGATTATCCTACCATTGGGTTAAATTTCGAAGAAATCAAAGGCAAGTATAATGTCACTATCGCGGCTGCAACAATTGACGATAAGTCGAAAGAACCGGTATTGGGCACTCATGGGCTTGAAACTATTGCTCAAAAGGTGCTCCACCATGCAATTACACTGCCTTTGACCATTGATGATTACAGAAAGATTCTGGAAATTCTGGACAGCAAATCAATTCCGGAAGAAGTCGCAAAAAGACAGCTTATTGACCTGATGTGGGGTAATGTTAGAACTCCGGTTCAAGGCGTACAGGCAAAACTGGATATCATCGCTATGGGGGCGTTATCTAATGAAGGTATTGCCACATTGGATGAAACGAATAACCCTGAGGGTGGTGTTAAAACGACTATCGATTATAACATGCCTGCCGAAAATAAAGGTAAGGTTACTCTGAAATGGAATGATGAGAACATTGCTAATGTAGATGTATTCGAAGATATTCAGACCATCGTAGATGCTTTCTCCGATAAAGTAGTCTTTGATCGTATCTTGCTTGCTCCTTCTAAAATTTCTTATATTCTTCGAAGCAAGAAGATGAAGCAGGTAATTTTCGGAACAGATAAGCAGAATAGCCCATTGCTGCTGAATAATCTCAACGAATTTATGAGATCTAATGAATTGCCGGTCTTGGAACCGGTTAGACGTCAGTGTTTGATTCAGAACAATGGTACATTCACCCCTTACAATCCGTGGAATGCAAAGAACCTTGTCTTTATTCCTTCCGGCAGTTTGGGGACAATCAAAAATGCCTATGTCAATAACGAATTAAGGCCTGAACCCGGCGTTACTTATTCCAACTATGGTCGCATTCGTGTAGCTCAATGGGGAGTAGGTGAAACTCAGAACTCGAATGGTGTTGAGTTTGTAAAGGCTGAAACATTTGCTTTGCCTGTGATCACGGAGATCAATGGTATTGCGTCGTTGAACACAGAACCCGATTGATAATGAAAATCGCTGATTACATAACACAAAAGATCGGCTCCTTCGGCATTGAATTGTCGGAGGCCGATCTTGTGGATATAACTTTGAATAGTTCTATATCACTTGAAAGTGAGATTGCTCAAGATAATATAAATGAAGTAAATAAGGCTATTGCCGAATTTATTCCATCATTGCTGGCTCGTCCTACATCTGTTAATGAGAGTGGGTTTTCTGTTTCTTGGGATAAGGACGGTATCAAAGTGTATTATTCATTGTTATGTAAGCAATTAGGCATAGAGGATGTTTTATCAAGTAGAATCTCTGACGCTTCAATGTATTGGTAATGTATTATGCACCTCACATATTAGAAAGGAAAGTCGTAAAGGAATACGAATACGACAAAGATGGCAATCCTATTCAGGGAACAGGCGAAGATAGTTGGGAGCTAGTTTGTAAGTGTAAATGTTACGATCAGAGTGCTGACCGTGCCTATACAGTTAATGGTGTTACTTACCCTTACAAATATCGTGTTGTGACAGAAAAGGTAAAAATTAATGCCGGAGATGTCGTTCGTGTTTTGAATGCTGACGGTTCTATTCGTGGTGAGGGGATAGTAATCAATCCTATGACAACGGATTATCTAAACTATGGACAAATATGGCTGGAATAATTACTGCTAAATATGATTTTTCAGATGTTGATAACTTCTTTGAAGAAGTTTTTAGCGAAGTATTCGCTCATCTTGTAGAGATGGGGGAAAGGGCTTATGAAACGGCTGTTAGAGAAGGGAAATATAACAATATTACGGGAAATCTACGCAGTTCGTTAGGCTATGTGGTGGCTCAGGATGGAAAGATAATCAAAGAGGGAGGATTTAAGCAGATTCAGGGACGTGGAGAAAACTACGAAAAGGTATATTTCACCACCAAAGCGCGGAAAACAGTCCAGTTTTGGGCGCGAGGTAAGTCCGGCGATGGTAGTGATGGAAGCCGACAAGGTCTTGAATATGCGAGAAGCCTTGCCTGTAAATCGAAAGGTTTCACACTTATTGTCGTTGCGGGTATGGATTATGCAAGTTTTGTCAATAGCAAGGGATTATGTGTGATTGATGATGCAGAGATAACAGTAAGGACAATGCTGCAATGATAGTTACAACAGACATACAGACTATACTTTATAAAGATGCCCAAAAACTGGGAATCAAGAAGGTGTATAAAGACGGAGCGGTTCCCGAAGGAGACGTGAAGTCCGAGCGGGTTGTTATTATCGTTAATTCGGTAGAGCCGGGCATCTATTGGAAAGCAGGATTTGTTCATGTGAATATCTGTATCCCTTATCTTGATCGTAAAGGAACAGCTCCTCTTACAAGACTTAATGCTTTAGAAAGGTTGGCTGTCAAGGAATTACATGCCACTTCTACTTACGACGGTACATCTTATACATACGAGGTCGATACGACAAGGATAGAAGAAAACAGGGATTTAAAATGTTTCTATGTAAATGTGAGAATATTATTTCAAGTATTAAATGTAAAAGAATAAGAATATGGCAGGAAGAACAGTATCCGTGATTGGAGTAAAGCAAATTCTTTATGGAGAGCCATTAGAAGCAGCTCCAACTTATGCAACACTTGAATCATTGTTTACTTCTTTCAAAGAAGTTCCCAATGTACATCAAGGTACATATGAGTTTACCGAAGAAGACGGTACAACAACAGAGTATAAGGACGAATTGACCGGACAGACATACCGATCATCTTTTGAAGCAGGATCAGTAAGTCTAAACTGGACGATTGGCGCCTATGACTTTGACACTAAGGCAGAATTGATGGGTGGTAAACCATTAGATGATAGCAAAGGCTGGGAAAGAGGAAACTCAGGGGAACAGCGTTATAAATGCGTTGTTGCTGTATCTAATGATAATGTAGCGATTATTTTCCCTAAAGCAAATGTTATCGGGCGCGGAGCGTCTACCGATGGAGCCGTTGGTTTAGCTATTTCAGCCATTCCTTTGAAGGTTTCAACTACCATTGCATCCGAATATCAGTTTGATGTTGAAGGCAAGACTTTAAAGGGAATTTAAAGTACCATTAATGAATCACAACAGAAAGGGGCAGGCGGATACATTCTGCCCGTCCCTTTCTTGCTTAATATGAATATCCAATGAACAAAGCAGCAAATTTAGTCGCTAACGCTATTTTAGGCGATGACCTCAAAGTCGTCATTTTGGGAAGTAAAGCATATACCATTCAGTCTCCTACAATAGCTGTTATATGTAAATCAATAAAATATCTGTCTTGTATAGATCGTACCACAACAGGTAAAGAAGAACTGAGTAAAGCAAAAGAAGATTTGGAGAATCTGCTAAAGGGATTGTCTGTTTTCATTTTTGACGATCCGGATAAATATACGGAGATTCAAGATGCGACAATGAAGGAATTGAAAGAAGCACTTGAAACGGTTATAAATCTAATCTCCGCAGAGGATTTTTTCGTCTGTGCCGCCTTAGCCGAGAGCGTGGCAAGAATGGCGGCGATACCAAAGTGATAGGCAATGAGACAATGATAGGACAAGTTGCCACATTCATGGAAACTTTAAAGCTAACTTATAATGAGATAGTGTATCGTATTCCATATAGAAATCTATTATTAATGCAAAAGGATATTCTACACCAAGTCACAGGTGATCTGATTATCGAGCGAGACGGACGTTATTTATTGAACCGGACAAAGAAAGAGGGGTAATTTATGGCAAAACTTAGTTTTGATGTTTCTGCCAAATGGCAAGAAGTGCAAAAACTCAGAGAAGAGGTAGAAGCTCTGAAAACGGCTCTTAAAGACTTTAATGTTGCTGGTGACATGAAGGGTTTCGAAGAGTTAAATAAGAAATATCAGGAATCGACACAGAAACTGAAAGAATATGAGCAGCAGGTTCGAAATTATCAACGTATTATAGATCAGCTTAATGTATCTAATGGAGTAATGGAAGGCGCACGACAGATGGCATCGGAGCTTAATAATGCTACGGATGTATTTGTTGAACAACAGTTGAAAGTCAAAGCCTTAAATGAAGATGTCAAGAAACTAAATAAGTCTTATTTGGCATTGTCTGATATAGACAAGAGGGGGCAAAAGGGATCAAATATCTTGACTGAATTAAAGGAAATAACTCACCAATATACAATAGAAAATGAGGCTCTAAAAAAACTCAGAAAAGAATATTCCGACAATATAAAAATAGAAGGGGTGGCAGCGGATTCTCTTGTTTCCCTGAGAAAACAGTTATCATTACTTAATGCAGAATATGATCGTCTGTCCGCTTCGGATAGAAAGGCTGCGATCGGAACCGATTTGCAAAAGCAGATACAGTCGTTGAATACCGAGATTAGTGCGGCAGAACAGGCTACCGGCCGATATCAAAGAAATGTAGGAAACTACGCTTCTGCCTGGAATGGTTTGGGAATGTCGGTACAACAAGTAGCGAGAGAATTGCCATCTTTAGCTATAGGATGGAATACTTTCTTTTTGGCCATATCAAACAACCTCCCTATGCTTGCAGACGAGTTAAAGAAAGCGTCGGCAGAATACAAGGCTTTTAAAGCGGCTGTTGCGGCCGGGAACAATGATGTAGCTAAAGTTGCGCCAGTATGGAAACAGTTAATTTCGTCTATTTTCAGTTGGCAAACAGCACTTGTTGTTGCAATAACAATGCTGTCTGTCTATGGAAAGGATATTATCGAATGGACGAAGAATTTGTTTGGAGCTGATACAGCGCAAAAGAGGTTGAATGAGTCATTGAAAGAATTTAATAATTTAGTAGAAAAAGGACAAGCCAATGCTAAATTATTGTTCGATGCGGTTAAACGTACTGAAGAAGGGACACAAGGACGGGCGAATGCCATACGTGAGATAAACAAAGCGTATGGGGAATACTTGCCTTATCTACTATCAGAAAAGTCGTCTTTAGATGAATTGAACAATGCTTATAAAGTTGTAACAAAATCAATACAAGAGGCTACAGCAGCAAAGGTCCAGCAAAAGGCGATTGATGAAGCGACAGAAGATAGTATTAAGAATCAAGTATCAATTATGGATGATTTGGAGAAATCCGTGTCAAAAACATACGGAATAGCAAATCAACAACTTTCTTCTGAAATAGTAAAAGGTTTTAGGGATTCAATAGAGGAATCATACAATCAAGGAGAAAATTCTATAAAAGCAGCTTCTGAAGCAATCGCAAAAATAAGAGATAAGTACCAAATTAAAGATCCTCTTGCTTTAGCGAACTTAGGTAACGAGTTGAAGAAGTTTTCGCTTGAAGTGTATAAATACAATAATGATGTTAGAAGAATCAGAGAACAATATAACCCATTCTTTGACAAAGAACAGGCAGACCAAGCCATAATAGAGAATAAGAAACATTATGAGACGATGAAGTCTCAAGCGGAATCTTATCTAAATTCAATAGCTGCGGACCAAAAGAAATTACTTGACGCAGGGAAATTTGAAGGGATAGATGAGGAAACCGTGAGAAGATATAAAGAGGCAAGAGCTAATATACAAGAAGCAACCAAGCAATTGCAAGTTTACGATTCTTATGATAAACAAAATAAAGCCGCAGAAAAAGAAGCCGAAAAGCAAGCAAAAGAGCAAAAGAAGATTCAGAAGCGAATAAACAACGAACTGCTCGAACTTCAACGTCGTAACGAGCAATCCCGGATTGATCTGATGGAGGAAGGTTCCGATAAGCGCATTGCCCAAATAGAATATGATTACGATCGTGAAATAGAGGCTATCCGTAAAAAGGAGAAAGAATGGAGAGAAGCACAAGGAGGAAAACTGACGCAAGAGCAGACTGTTGAAATAAAAACGGCCGTTACGCAGGCAAAAACTACCCGTATGCGTTCTACTCAAGAAGTGGAATATGAGCAGGTTGAAGCCCAGCGTAAGGCTATGAATGATTATTTGAAAGAATATGGTTCTTATCAGGAGAAGAAAATGGCTCTTGCAGTCGAATATGGTCAAAAGATCGCTAATGCTGAAACGGAAGGCGAAAAATTGATGCTTGGTAAGCAATGGGATAAAGAATTGCTTGATCTTGAAATTAAGACCAAAAATTCTTCAAATGCTATTATTGCTCTTTTTGGAGATATGCGCGATAAATCTTTGAAGGAGCTGCAAGAACTTGCTTCAAAAGGTCAGGAAGCACTTGATTTTATCAAAAATGGTAAATGGGACGCAACTGTTGGCTCAAAACTAGGTATAACAGAAGATGAATTTAGACGCTGGCAAGAAGCACCGGAAGCTATACGGCAGGCCAGTGAATCGCTAAGGGGAGTAAAAGATCAAGCAGAGACTTTACAGCCTGCATTTGATAAAGTAACACAAGGCTTAAAACGTTTTTTCGCCGCAGGGAATGATCCTAAGAAATTAACGGAATCATTGCAGCTTATAAATGAAGGTGTAAATGAGGTTACTTCTTCGGTCCAATTTTTGTCAAATTCATTTAGGAAATTGAGTGATTCTTTTGATATTAGTGCTTTTGAAAATATAGCTGATAGTTTTGATACTATATTTGACTCTATTTCTGCAGGAATGGAGGGTGCTATGTCTGGAGAAAAAATTGGAGAATTAGCGGCTTCTATCGGGAAAAAGTTGGGTATGGTTGGAGAAAAAGCCGGAGCAATGTTTGGCCCCATTGGAGCCGCAGCCGGAGCAGCTATTGGCGTCGTTTCTTCTTTGGCTTCCGCTATCGCTAAAATTCATGATAAAAAAAATGAAAAGCGCATCCAGAAATTACAGGATCAGATTGATGTACTTGATGCGTCATATGAAAAGCTGGGAAGGTCTATAGAAAAAGCCTATTCGACTGATGCTTCTCAACTAATAGATCAGCAAAATAAACTTCTTGAGCAACAAAAACTTCTTATTCAGCAACAAATCAAGGAAGAGCAAGACAAGAAAAAAACAGATGACAATCGTATAAAAGAGTGGCAGAAACAATTAGACGATATTAATGCTCAACTTGAAGAGAATAAAGAAAAAGCGATAGAGGCCATCACTGGGACAGATGTTATGTCCGCTATTGATGAGTTTGCTAAGGCCTATGCCGACGCATGGGCTACAGGAGAAAATGCCGCAGAATCATCCGCTAAAGCTGTTCAAACACTCATTAAAACCGCTATCATAGAGTTTTTAAAAAAGAAGCTGTCTCCTTCGGTTCAAGATTTCATGAAGCAGTTGGCCGACTATATGTCCGATGGTATTATATCACCATGGGAAGAAGCCGAATTGAATAAGTTGAAGGAAAAGATGGACAAGGAGGCACAAGAAATATTTGAAAATTCTGGCAAATGGCTAAAGGATGAAAGCAAATATGAGCAACAGGCAACAAGCGGAGGATTTGAAGTAATGTCTCAAGATTCAGCGAATGAATTGAATGGGCGATTTACGGCTTTGCAAATGATTGGGGAAGAAATTCTTTTGTATTTGCAGAGTTCTAACCAGATTGCAAATCTGCTGTATATAAGTGCAAGTATTGATTCGATAAATATAAGAATTGCGTCATTGTATGATATTGCAGATGAAACTCGCGTGATGATGGCTAATATATATATAGAATTGCAGCAAATTAGTGATAATACCGGAGATACGGTAAAGCAATTAAAAGAAGTAGTTTCCAAGTTGACAAAGATAGAAAACAATACAAATAATTTATAGTATGAAAGTTCATGATATAATGCAGAAAGCAATCTCTTTAGGTGCTTGTTGTGAGTCAGGAAAAGCTACAGACTGGAAAAGTTTGTGTTGGCTTTTCTTTTCCCCACAAGGCCGGGAGTTTTGCGAACATAACAACTATCCACCCCTAGAATCATTTAGGGGGATGGCCAAGAATGTGAAACCGTTTGGGGTTTATGTGGATTGTGGATATATTGAACTCTGCAATAAACCGAATGTTGCAGTAGTAGGAAATACCATTGCGAGCTTGTCTTATGATGATAATACAAAGGTTCATAAGGTAATGCTTATGCACGGGGGAAAGGCTAAAATAGAAGCAACTAACTATTCCGTGATATTAGTTGTAAATATCGGAGGATGTGAAGTCGATATTATAAATGACGGAACTGCAAAAATATTATAGATTATGTTGGGAGACTTATTTATAAACAGTAATGATGCTTGGGGAACATATAGGGTTGCTATGGGGGAAAGCTTTATTCAGAACCTTCTTACTCCTGCCGGCAATAAGGATTTTATAGAAAGCGAAAGCCGCCTTGAAAACGGGAAGATGGTAATATATAACAATCCTAAAATTTCAAGTCGTGATGTGACATTGACGTTTAATATTCACGGCGATACTCCCGAAGAATATTTGTCCAATTATGCAAAGTTTGTTTCGGAACTTCAAAGAGGGAAAGTTATAGTTCGGGTTCCGGCTATTGGTATATCCTTTACCCTTGTGTATAAAAAATCTACAAGTTTTGCCCTTGATCGGTCACGTATGAACAGCCGGTTGTCCGTTAAGTTTGAAGAGCCTAATCCTGATGATAGAGATTAATTCACGACAATAAAATGATTGTCGTATTTAGGAAGTTCAGAAAATTGGACTTCCTTTTTTTATCCCTGAACTTTGAACATATGATTGATATAAGGGACATATCAGACAGAATCAAGTTGTCAGTATCAATAGGATCGAGTTCATTGCATCGATTTGAGCTGATGAAAGAGGATTATATTAGTATTGTATTCTCTTTAGAAACTCCGGTACAATTGGAGATAGGCGACAATGTGGATTATGAAGGCTCGCTTTATTATATAACAGATAAGGTATACCCAACATTTAATACTTCTAATGGTGGATATGATTATACACTTAGGCTAGAATCACATTATTATCGATGGAAGAATCATATACTTTTTTATGATCGACAAGGAAATAAAGAAGCATCTTGGAGCCTTACCCGTTCCCCGGAAGCGCATTTGAGCATTGTCGTTTCCAATCTCCGTGCAATAGGATTTACTTTTAAAGGCAAGGAATATCAAGCTATAGTGGATAGCACTGTTGATCCTGTAGCTAAATTGGTGCAGTATAACAACACAAACATCATAGATGCTCTAACAAAAATAGCGGAGGCATGGGAATGTGAATGGTGGGTTGATGGGGATAAAATATATCTTGGACATTTGGAACATGGGGAACCTGTAAACTTGGAAATAGGGAAGGAAATATCTTCAATGTCAAGGAGCCAGAGTCAGGATATTTTTGCAACAAGACTATATGCTTTTGGATCGTCTCGAAATCTCCCTTCTGACTATCGGAAGGGAGAAACGGGGGCAGTCGTAGAGGGTGTAGTCCAAAAAAGACTGATGCTTCCTGCTGGGACTCCGTATGTGGATGTTATCGAAGGCTTGGAGGAAGAGCAGGTTGTTGAAGCGGTCATTATCTTTGAGGACATCTATCCTCGTGTGACCGGAACGATAACTGAAGTAATTCCTAAGGAAATCACGGATGAGGATGATTCTGGCGATCCTATCACATTCACTGTATATCGGTTCAAGGATGCGAATTTGACATTTAAAAAAGAATATATTCTTCCCGGACAGGACTTGCACGTCATATTTCAGACCGGTCCCCTTTCGGGAATGGATTTTGCCTTGGAATTCAACCCGGAAAGATTGCCGGAAGATAACCCGGAAGCGCAAGTGTTTGAAATAGTACGCAATGATACTTATGGACAGACTTTGCCAGAAAGCCCACTTATTCCAGGTATAGGGAATAAATATATCTTGTACAATTTTGATACCCGTTATGTAAATGACGCTCTAATTCCACAGGCTGAACAGGAACTTTTGGAAAGAACGATTGCATATAAGGACAAGGTCGTTTCTGATCCTTCGACATATACATGCAGTCTTAATTCTTACCGGGCTTCCGGTTATGATGAAAACAATGGGTTGTTAAATCCAGAAAAAGAAATCAATCTGTTGCCGGGGCAGAAAGTAAACCTTATAAATAAGGCGTATTTTGAGAACGGTCGTATCTCTCGTGTAATCGGCTTTGAGAAGAAGTTGGATATCCCCTACGATTCCCCTGTATACACAATCGGGGAAAGTGCAGCCTATTCCCGATTAGGGGAACTGGAACAAAAGTTAGATAATATTCAGTTTAAAGGGAATACTTATGTGAATCAAGGTGGCGGCTTTGGTGTTTATATCGTGAAAAAGGATGATGCTACTGCTGCTTCAGATGAAAATGTTTTTTCCGCACTGCGTACACTATATGAGATAAATAAGGCTTATGTAGACATAAGTGATATGTATCTTCGCAAAGATATCGACGATACCGCCCACGGGAATATACTTTTTGACAAGAAGATCGGCTCTTCCATTTTCATAGATGGCTGGGAAGGTAAAGGCTGGGAGATCCAGAGTACGGGCGCCGCCATATTGGATTCGCTTCGTGTGAGGAGTGATATCTATGTGGGGGGCAATACCGGATCGCCAACTTTTGCATCCGGTTTTACCGGTTGGGGATGGCAGATAGACACACCGACGGCCACCGGGGAGATGGACAACCTCTTTATTCGAAAGACATTCACTGCTTACGAGATTGTCTATTCCCAGATTTACGGTTTAGGAGGTAGCCAGATTGTTTCTGACATCAACAAAATAGCCAGAGTAGAAGTGATGTCTGACCGTTATCGCTGTTATATGGACGATATGGATGGTCTTATGCTTATGAACCTGCGTAAGGGTGACGGTGTCAGAATACAGACACGGACGGGAACGACCAGTATCAAGTATCTTTTCGGACGTTGTATCGGTGTAGACAGTGACTATTTTGATATAGCTATTCCTCTGATAGAAGGGACAGGGCAACCGGAAGCCGGAGATTTTGCCCTTCGTTGGGGTAACAATGAAGATACGGACCGGCAGGGATTAATATATCTAACAACGGCCGATAGCGGTGCGCCATTTATCGATGTGTACGATGGTATTACTGATGCCAGCACCGAAGGCAAGTTGAAAGCCCGTATTGGACACCTGACAGGAATCAGGACACAGAGAGGCGATCAGTTGTCTGGTTATGGGGCTTATTTGAACGGGATATACGTTGAAAACTCGACATTCATTCTTCAAAACGGAGATACCATTGAGCAGACCTTTATTGCCATGAACGGCAAGTTTGAAAGCCTTATTGATAGCATCCGTAACGACATATCCGCAGAAGGTGGTAACATCCTTGTAAACTCTTCTTTCAGCCAGAATACAAACTATTGGACAGCCGCAAATAACGTTCATTTTATCAACGTAGGTGGAGAATATCTTTGGCTGGATGGTAGCTTCTATGTAGAAAAGGATCAAGTTGCCGATATTTATAATGACAACGGTCAAAACGTTCTGCGAATAAGGAACACGTATATCCTTCAGCAGAATGCTATAATGAATATCCCGGATCACACGGAAGAAGAAGAAAAGACGTATTCTTTCTCTTTGTTCTATAAGGTGCTCCGTCCCGGTTCTTGCGGTTTCGGTATCCCGGGAACCGAGTTGTATCATGAAGAGCAGCTATCGGAAAGCGACAGCTATCAAAAGTTGTCTAAGGTCGGGAAATGGAACGGGGAAGGTGATTTTGAACTGAGATTCACTGGTGAGATACTTATTTATGGTGTAGGGCTGTTTTCTGATGAGATTGCGGATGCTATTGTACATCTACAAACTCAAATCACACAAAACGAAGAAGAAATTAAGTTACGTGCAACTAAAGATTATGTTGATGCCGAGACCGGTAAAATTTATACTAAATATGATACCTCTTTATCTTTAAAGGCGGATAAAGCTGAACTTACTTCGTTTAAGGAAGAATATGACGAATTCCAGCAAGTTGTACGAAGGGATTACGCTACTCAGTCCTGGACAAGTAGTAAAATACAAACCGAGGTGGGATCTTATGTTGATGGAGCTTTAGTTGGATATGCTACAACAAGTTGGACAAGTAGCCAGATATCATCTTCTGTAAAAGGACTTGCAAGTGAGAGTTTTGTTAATCAAACAGCAGAGGGTTTAAATATCAATATAAATAATTTAGGGAATAGAGTTGATAGTGTTGAAGGTGAATTAGATTCCGTGACAGATATAACCGGTGCATTTTATTCTTTTGGATCAAACAAAATGAGGTTAAATAGGCGTATAGAAATGGGATCTGGTTCTAATTCATCCTTTGTCTGTTTAGCGGGTATGTCTCCTGATATTACAGGTCCTGCATTTTGGGCGGGGAGCTCATGGGAAGATAGAGCAAATTCTGCTATACGTTTGGGGCATGATGGTGCGGGATGGTTAGCTAAGAAAAATGTTTTTTGGGATATCGGTGGGAATCTATCTATAACTGGAAAAATTCAATCATCAAATAATGGAAATAGATTTGTTATTGACCCTTCAGAAAGAAGTTTTAAAATGATTAATAATTCTAATTCATTAGTGACTGAATTTAAATTTGATAATGTTTCTGGTTATCAGTCAATTCCAGCTTTACACATGTATTTGAGAAATAGCAGTTCTGGTTCTACAGTATACAGGTATTCAATGGGGATAGCAGGATTTTCCGTCCATGATGTTAATGGAAAAATTTTAAGTTCGTTATCAACAGGATTGATTCTTACTTCAATTCCAACCATAGATCCAAAATCATTGGGAATGGTTTGGAGAGATGGAAATATATTAAAAATTTCATTAGGATAAATAATTAAAAAAACAAATCATTATGAAACAAGTAAATTTCAAAGAGTTAAATGTAGAATATGGTGTAGATAAGTTTCAGAAGGCTGATTTGACACATGAAATTGGAGATGCGATAATCAAGAGCGCAGAATCCGTTCCGATGTATGATCTGGCACATATCATCTACCATTCAACGGGGGCAATAGAAATATCAGATAATGACTATCAACAGATGATGAAAATAATCTGTACGTCGTTTAAAATCATTATAGCAAAGGCTGTTGAAGCCGGAACGACAGATGTGGAAACTAAAGATAAGGAGGAATAAGTTATGGCACTCGAACAAGTATCATCAGTGGTCAAGAGCACATACCTGAACAATGTGGCAGGTTACGAAGTACAGTACAATATCACACAGGATGAAGGGGAAAACGTTAAGTCGGTAACGGGTACAGTCAAGAAGGCAGATGTTCGTTTCGGCTACATAATCATCAATGCAGACGGGACCAAGAATATATCATTTGACAAGTCTATACCGGATGCTGATAGCGAGGCTATATATACAGCGGCATTGGCGGATGCAAAATCAATTTTTGAACAGAGGAATAAAATAGATTAACACCTATGGCAGCAGGAGATATCATATTATCAGACGGGACAACGATCACGCCGGAAGACTTGCAGAAGATTGCGGCAGCGGTGGAGGATTTGATTGCGTCTACGGCGAAAGATCCGGGGCAGTACGAAGAGGTAAGTTCACTTACCGGTGTGTCCTCTCTTCCCGCCTTTCAGGTATTGGGTAGCACATATAAGCTTGTACGTGTTGCTCTGTCTGTCTTGAAGGGTGTAGATGGACGTGAAGTATTCTTGCAGGTAAATCAGGATAAAACCTATATCCAATGGCGTTATACGGACGGTAATTGGCAGAATCTTGTCACTTTGTCCGATCTGAAAGGTACTGCCGGTGATACTCCTGTTTTTCGTACTGGTAGCACAGGCATTGAATGGAAGTACACCAGTGAAGAAGATACAGCTTATCGTGTACTTGTCTCTTACGATGATTTGAAGTTGAAGTTTTCCGATCTAACGCCGGAACAGAAAGACGAGCTGAAATTGCATTTTTCTGATTTGACGGAAGAAGATAAGGCAGAATTGAAGGGTGAAAAGGGGGATATTGGTCCGCAAGGTCTTAGAGGAGAACAAGGGATTCAAGGAGAAACAGGCCCGCAGGGACCTATTGGCGAAACTGGTCCACAAGGCCCTGTTGGGCCTAAAGGCGAGCAGGGAGTAAAAGGCGATAAAGGAGATACGGGAAGTGGTTTTAAGGTACTTGGATATTTTAGCACGCAGGAAGAATTAGAGTCTGGAATAGTTTCCCCACAAGCTGGTGATGCTTATGGCGTTGGTAAAGGTGCTCCGTACGACATTTATATTTATGATGCAATCAATTCCGTGTGGAAAAACAATGGTCCGCTTCAAGGTGCTCAGGGTCCAAAAGGCGACAAAGGTGATACCGGTCCTCAAGGACCTCAAGGTGAAAGAGGTGATATAGGTCCTCAAGGTTTGCAGGGTATTCAAGGCGATCCTGGCCCTCAAGGTCCTACGGGAGAACAGGGCCCGAAAGGCGATAAAGGAGATCGAGGTCCAGAAGGTCCGCAAGGCCCAGCAGGAGAAGATGCGGCTATTACGGTAGATGCTCCAAAGGACGGAAAAACCTACGGGCGTAACAATGGGGCGTGGTCGGAGATAGTGGCGAGCAATCAGTACCTTGACTTGACAACTTTATTTCCAAATGAAAGTGGTGCATTATCTGAGGAAAATTATCAAAAGGTAGTTGATGCTTATGAAAATAGAGTGTCTTTAGCACGTGTTAACACTGTGTATTTCCCTTTTAGTATGACAAAGGATGAAGAGTCATATGGGTTGACTATCAATATGTCTGGACTTAATAGCTTTGAGTTAAATGCAAATTTAGTAGTAAATGTAAAGAGGATTTCCGTTTATACAGACGATAAAACATATGTCTGTGCCTGGAATTCCATGAATCTTGTTAATAACGGTGATGGTACAAAATACCTCTCCGACAACGGTCAATACCGCACTCCCCCTACCGCCACCCCCACCACTGCGGGGTATATGTCGGCGGAGGACAAGAAGAAGGTGGATGATATAGTAAATTTCGGCACAGGGAGTAATGCTGTCACCACTCTTGTGAATATACCGACAAGCAAGAGGTTGGTTAAGGCTACTCTATCCTCCGCTTCAAACCTGTCGATAAATGAGTCTGCAAGGGCACTGAATGTAGGCGAAGAGATATATCTTGATTGTAATCCTACCGCTTCTTTTACGCAGCCTATCCCTACTACTGGTAGTTTTAGATCAATGTCCGGTAGTTCTATTACCACTACTTCCGGCGTGCCTTTCGAGATGTCCATCTTGAAGATCGCTACGAGCGGTGTCATGTATTCAATAACCGTTAAAGAGAAAGATTGATATGTTGAGAAGAAGGACGATGTCGATGGTAAATAGAGACCCTGTATTAATTAAGCTAACAACTTCTCCAGGAGTATCTCAGCAATATGAATTATTGCCTGGTTATAAGTTTGTGGATTTGCTAATCGTTGGAGGTGGCGGCGGAGGTGGCACAAACAGTGGTGGCGGTGGAGCTTCTGGAACAATAGCATTTGCTCGTAATATAAAAATCTCTTTGCTACCGAAAACTTTGACTTGTAAAATTGCAAAGCCTGTAAATGCACAAACTGATGGGGATAGTACAACTCTTGAAATAAACGGGGATACGATAATCTGTGCTGGAGGGCAAAGAGGTAATAGTCATGGAGCAGGAGGGCTTGGTAATGGCTCTAAAATACCAAACAGTATATATACCATTCTATCAAAGTTGGTAGAAAACCCATCTTCCGATATCGCGATTTGTAATAATGGTGGAGGCTCTCCTGGTTATTGGAATGGTTCTTACGGTTATGCTGGTGGTTCAGGCGCATCTATGTCGGGTAATGGAAATTCATCGTCAGGAATGACTGGTGGAAACAGTGTAAGTAATGCAGATGGTATGGGCGGTTATAAAGGTGGAAATAGTCAATCTTATCAAGGTGGTACAGGATATAAATATAACAATGTACTTATTCCTATTGGCCTATTTGGAGGAGGTGGAACTTCGGGGAAAGGCTCGAACGGATCTGGTTCGGATGGATCTGGAGCAGGTGGTGGGGCGGCAGGTCTTGAATCAGGTGGAAATGGTGGAAATTCAGGGTCAAGCAATCCTACGAATGGCGGAAATGGTGGCATTGGAGCTGGTGGCGGAGGAGGTGGTGGTCTGTCACGTAAAGGAGGAAAAGGAGGACAGGGTATAATTTGTTTATATTATCATAATTAAAATGAAAGCGAACTATTTATATATACAGAAAGACGCAGCAAAATTTTATGTTGCAATGTCAGAAAAACTTGATGGCAATAACTACGATATCGGCACGACATGGGAGGATTATGTTGCAGGAAAGTACGTTTTGCTGACAGAGGAACAGATTGCCTTTAAAGAGGCAAACGAAGGTGCATCCGTAGAAGAAGTGTTCAATATGCAATTGACACCCATTCCCGAACCGACACCGGAAGAAAAACTTCAAACTGCAAAAGACTTGAAGCGTCAGGAAGTCTACAACACCGACTACCGGCACTATTACATAGAGGACAACGATGTATATACATACGACCGTTTGTCTCTAAAAGACCAGTGTGCCCGAAAAGATACGGTTGAAGTAAACGGGAATTCGTATAAATCATCTCTGTTATTGGAAGCTCTCAATGAGATGGCAGACTATAATGATATCTGTATAGGTCTATCAGAAAAGTTACTCTCTGATATTGAAGCTGCCGAGACAGTGGAAGATGTAGAAGCGATTGAGGTGACGGGCTACCCCGATGTAATCCATAGAACAACAGCCGAATTACAGGAAGCCGTAAAATACACGGAAACGCACGATTCAGAGAAGCAACTATCCCGTATCACCCGTAAATCTGTGTCTGCAATGTCACTGACGAATGATGAAGCGATTGGTGCCAAATACGCACATGCGGAATGGAAAGAATTTATTAACGGGAAGTTGGAAACCGGCAACCGGGTAATTAACGATGACTGGTTATGGAAAGTCCGGCAACCGATAAATCCGGTTCTCGAAATATATCCTCCTTCGGTAGATACGGCTGCCCTTTATGAGCGCATGGACGAAAATCACAAAGGCACGGAATACGATCCCAAACTCTATGCGCCAGGCATGACGCTTGAACAGGGAAAGTATTATACGGAAATGGAAGACGGCGTAAGGAAGAAATATTACTGCTTTTATGGTACGATTAATCCGGTATATGCCCATTTGAAAGAATTGATTAACATAAATGTAAGATTGGTATGATAACTATTTTGACGATTATTTCAATGCTTGTTATTGCGGCCTACACGGCTGCCGTGTGTGTAAAGACTAAGGGTGTACCTTATTCCATAAGTGCAACCTATTACTACCTGGAGCATAAATTGTGGTTTATGGCAACAATGTGGCTGACTGCCGGTTTATTGATGCCTGCAATATTGGAGGTAAGTAAACCAAACACGGAATGGGTTGCATTTCTGTCCTGTGCTGGCATGTTCTTTGTTGGTTCAGCTCCCAATTTCAAAGATGATTATGAGAGCAAGATGCATTCTGCTGGAGCAATCATCTGTATTGCCGGATCGCAACTTTGGGTGGCATTGAACCTCTGGCCAATGTTGTTAGTATGGCTTTCCTATGTAGGGTATACTGCATTAAGCATTGCCAAAGAAAAAGAGGGCACATTTTGGTATAAGTTCTACCAGAGCAAGCCGATGTTCTGGATTGAGATAGCTGCCTTATTATCCACTTATTTTACCGTGTTATTCAATATGTGATATTATGCAAAGATTAATTCCATATATACAAGATTTTACCGGCTGGGTACAGGCTGTTTCTATTGCGGTAATTGCTTCAATGTTAGATTTTTTCGCACCTATCGAGCATTTTCTTATAGTAATACCTGTAATGGCTACCATAGATATGTTCTGGGGGCTGGCAGCCGATGATTTGCGTTTTAGGAAAAGTAAATTTTTTAGGACGATAATCTATCTTCTGATTTACCTTTTGATCCTGCTTATTGCTTTTTGGATTGGTATAATGATGGAGCAGGATAAAGACAGTACAAAAGCCTTTGTCAGTTGGATAACGTGGGTAGTAGTGTATTGTTATGGTCTGAATATACTGAAAAACATGCACACGGTATATCCAGACAATAAAGTTATAGCCTTTTTGTATTGGGTTGGATCGGTTAAGTTTCTAAGTAAAGTAAATTATCTTGAAGAATATATGAAATCAGTAAAGAAAAAGGAGGATAGGAAATGAATATAACAGAGAATTTTACATTGGAAGAATTTATGCATAGCGATACTGCTATTGCAAAAGGAATAAAGAATGATCCGGGATCGCGTGAGAAACTGGCTATCACCAATCTGTGTGCAAAATTGCTACAACCATTACGGGATGCTATCGGCAAGCCTATCTCCATTAATTCAGGCTACAGATGCCCAGAGTTGAATGCGGCAGTGGGGGGTGTCCCTACATCTCAACATCAAAAAGGGGAAGCAGCCGATTTGAGTATTGATGGAAAGGCCGGTGATTTATTGGAAGTATTGGAAGATTCCGGTTTGACGTTCGATCAGGCCATCCTATACCGTAAAAATAACTTCCTTCATGTTTCGCTAAAGCTAGAAGGAGAACAAAGAAAACAGATCATCATCAAGAAATGAAAGCCTGGTATGCCATATCTGTTTTAGCTCTTTGTTTTGCTTGTTTCTTTGCCGGAAGGTATTCGGTAGAAAAGCAAATAGAGGTAGTCAAGGAAACAGACACGATCAACAAGCCTGTTCCCGAACCTTCTTACATTCTTGATGTAGAGGAAATCGAGCTACCTTACCCGATTTTCGTTTATCAGAAGGGTGACACGGTAAAGGTACTTGACACGATTTATATCCCGTTACCAATCCAGAGAAAGGTTTATGAGACAGATTTGTATAGGGCGGTAGTTAGCGGTTATAGACCCAATCTCGATTCGATGATAATTTATCATAAACGAGAGATTGTACACCAGAAAGACCGTCGCTGGGGATTAGGGGTAATAGGTGGATATGGAATAGGCAAGAATGGCTTTTCTCCGTATATAGGAGTAGGCCTATATTATAGAATTTGGTAAGTAGACTTTTGTTCATAGTCTCTTCCTATGGGGCTGGGAAGTAAAATAAAAGCCCCCAACGTATCACGTTTAACTGCTACATAAAACTGATACACAAGCATAGACACTCGCACGTTGGGGACTTAATATCTTCAACATGAATGTCTATGCTTTTGTTGCATTATGTGCGATAAGTTTTATGTAGCGAAGGCAAAGATATAACTAAAATTCAAACATTATGTGTAAATCTGAAATCTTTGCCAAAATATTAAGAATTGTCTCTAAAGAGACAGAAGTATCAGAAGACCTGATACTGTCAAAGTGTAAACGAAGTGATATTGTTGATTCACGCGGTATCATGGTTGTTATACTATCTGAATATAAATTCAGTGAATCTCAAATATCGTCATTTACCGGATTTACGCAGCAATCGATCAACAAGTTGAAAAATATCTACCCTGACAGAATACGCAGAAATTATCTGCTAAAGGTTATAGTTAGGAATATACGTGAGTCGCTTGATATGCCATTAAGGTGTTTGTAAATTAAGATAATATATTTGTTATGAAGAAACATTGCATAGTTTTTATAGGAGGCTAATACAGAAAAGATAAGGGAGCAAGTAAAAAAATCAGACAGTTTAACAACAACTTTACAACAAGCCTACAACATTCTACCATTCAATACAATTACTGTTTTGCGACATTTGCGATGCGGTTGATATTGACCGTAACTAAGATTTAAAATACAATGGAAAAAACTTATGTATTTAATCAAGACGGGGCAGGTGGAGCGAGTAACGGCTTACTTGCATCAATCCTTCCGTCTTTGCAGAACAGGGGTATTGACACAGGTTACCTCATGGGATTAATGAACGGTGGAGGCGGTAACGGTGGTTTCTTCGGGAACAACGGCGGTTTTCAGGACATTATTGTGTTGATTGTGATTGCTGCCATCTTTGGCAACGGCAACTTCGGTTTTGGAGGAAACAACAATCAGGGTGCCAATGAAGGAAGAGACATGATTATGCAAATGCTTAATCGCAACGGCGTGGACATTGCATCACTTGCCCAGGCGTTGAATTTATCTTCAGACCAAATCCTTGCTGGTATTAACTCTGTATCTCAGGCAATATGCGGTTTAGGCAATCAGATGGGACAGAATACCAACAGTATCATTACTGCAATTATGCAGGGCAATCAATCTATCTCTGCTCAATTAGCCGATTGTTGCTGCAAAACGCAGACTGCGATTGAACGACAGGGGTATGAAAGTCGCTTAGCGAGTTGCGAAAACATGAATACGCTTACACGTACAATGGAAGGGAATACTCGTTCTTTGTCGGACGCTTACCGTGAAGGATTCCAGGCTATTGTAGCCAAGATGGATGCCGCAGAGGCACGCCGTCAGCAGGAAGCCCTTGCTGCAAGGGATGCAAGAATTGCAGTTTTGGAGGGGGAAATCTCTCAGCGTAATCAGAATGCGACAATCTTGAGCAACTTCGGTCAGCAGATCGCGCCGTTGGTAGCCGGCTTGCAGGCATTGCAAAGTGATGTAGACGGTATCAAGTGCAAGATGCCTCCAACGGTATCCGTTCCTTATCCACAGTTGCAGGTGTATAACCCGGAAACCTATCGTGCGGCCGCTTTCGGTGCTTATGCCGGTGACGCGGCTTATGGACGCGGCGGTTACGGATGTGGTTGCAATAACTACTGGGGTTGATCCGGGTAAGAAAGGAGGTAATTATGTGGCCTAACTTTTTTACAGGATTTCCTTTTCCGTTCCCTTCACTTGGCAGGGCAAACTTTAACACCTTGCCAACGGTGGCTGTGACGGTAGGGACGGAGAACGTGACATTAGAGCTTCCGAACCATGCGTTTCGTAACCGGGATTATGTAGGCGGTTTCTATGTCAATCTCCGTCAAGCTATCCCGGCTGGAACAACAGCAACACTGCCCATTCTGATAGGGACGAACGGGGACACGAGACCGTTGATGGCTTACGGCGATGTGCCTGTGCGAGTAGAGAACCTTGCCGGTCCGGGTATCTATGAGATCCATTACAACAAATACACGAACGAATTGTATCTTGTTAATGGTGGATATAGACCGACAACGACTCCGGCTCCTACAGCAGAAACGGCTTCTTTGCGAAGCAAGTAGTAATTAACATGGAGTTCTGTGGTTGTTGTAAAAATTGCAATAACCACACTCCTTTAAAATCAAACAATCATGTTTCAGAATCTTCGAGTAAATAATCAGTTGTATATTCTTCATAAGGAAGCCAAACATTTCATAGAGATTGGTTCTGTGGTAAGCGTTTCTGCACCCAAGCCTAAATATCCTATGCCCGCTCCTATGGGGCAGATACCTCAGATGGAGATGGTCGTAGATGTCGTGGCTAATATTAATGGTCAGAACACGACGTTTCAGAATCTTCCCTCCGGTAGTGATATAGCCGACTTTGGGCAAAACGGGAATCTTGTTGTCTCATGTTCCCGCGATGCGATGAACAATGAAATATCCATGATAAAACAAAAAAGATTGGATAGGGTTAACAGTCGGGACTATGACCTCAGCGTGATAGCATCCTGCGATGAGATGTTGACAATGATCAATCCTGAATTTGCAGAAAAGCAACGTCAAGAACAGGAAATCAACACCCTTAAGGCCCAGATGTCTGATATGAGCAAGAACATGTCTGAACTTATGGAGCTAAACAAGCAATTGATGCAACAGCTTGGAGTTAAGGAAACAACTAAAAAATAATAATTATGGGATCAAATAGAAAACTTGAAGAGCTTTTCAGAGAGTTCGATGCTTATGAAGATGAAGACTTGATGGAAGCGATAGAAGAAGCCTATAAACTTGGTTGCAAGGAAGGCAAGAGAAAAGCAATGGAAGGCGGTATGGGATTCCGAGACGATGACGATGACGACGACGATGAATTCCGCGATATGTGGAGACGCGGTGGAGAAGGTTTCGGTGAAAGGCGCGGCGTGAGAGGAACCGGACGGTATGCCGGGGAATACCGCAGACGCAGACGTTAAATCAGAAGGGGACATTGTGCCCCTTCTTAAAAAGTAAAGATATGAGATTAGATATGTACGATGATTTTCCTTCGGGGATGAAAGCTTATTTAAGCGCATATGGCTGGCATTTTTCTAAGGCTATGTGTGATTGGGCTATTTCCATGATGGAAAAAGAAGATGGAACTGGCAAGAAAATAAAGGTACAGCCCTGGACAAAAGAGCAGATCGACGAAATGCTTAAAAAATATAACGTCGATGTAAAGAAGAAAGGCGGCTATGACTATGTGTATGTAGCCAATATGTGCAAGGCTGATTTTCTTGGTTCCTCCATTCCCCATGATCAATATGCTGCTTTATACGTGAAGAACGTTTGCGACGATCCGGACGCTTACGATGGTATTGTATTTACTCGTTTCTACGCTGATTGCATCGGTTCTGGAACGCCTATTATTTGGGATGAAATGATGTAAATATGATAAGAAGAGGCCTATACATAAAGAAGTACGATTGGCAGGTGCATATATTTTATCGTGTCACCTGCTATTATACGGAAGAGATCATAGGTTTGTTGAAATCAATAGATTGTCCGAAAGACAAGGCAAGAGAGGCTTACAATAATTTGGTGTCATGCAAACTTGATACCGGTGTCACGTACTCCAATTACAAGCTACGGAAATCTGTAATGGTCATAAGCAAGACTTCGTCACCGGAAGAGTTTTTAAACTCCCTAAAGCACGAATGCCGCCATTTGGAGGATCATATAGCTACGGCATTTAAAATGCCTATAGGAGGTGAAGAAGTGGCGTATTTGGCCGGTTATTTAGGTAGGATGTTGTACGAGGATGTGCAGTTGTTTATATGCGACTGCCGCAAACATAAACGGGAAAAGCTATGCGTAAAGCGAATAAAAAAGAAATAAGAAAATTAAAAAGGGAGTCAGCCAGACTCGAGATTGACCGCCTGGTTGACTCCCTTGACTTTGAGCCGGTCAACTTCAATGAGAAGGTGTGCCGGCTAAGGAGGCTGATGTGCCTACTGTAAATTCGTATATTAACAAGGATTTATCAAATCTGTTTATCCGGTTCAATAAATTCGACATTACATTCCTTCATCAGTTTCTCAAATGTAAATTTGTGATATTTGCTCCAATAGGAAGCATATCCAACTCCTCGAGAGAAAAGTTCATAATCACCTTCACCTGTTTTCATTGCCTTGTAGACGTCACGTATAGGGGGGGGGGATCGTCCGGCGCTCTCCATGCTGTTATATAATCCACAAAGCACACGATTCCCATTCCTTCATCAAGTAGTTGTTTTAGCCGGGATTACTCCCGGCTGGTTTTGTAGGGTATCATATGCTAAATTTCTTTTTTTTTGAAGTTTTTACATCCCGGACAAAAGAATCCGGTGTCATCACCGGTATAGTCATCTATTCCAAGACGAAAGCGCAACGGACGTTTAAACTCGCATAGTTCCTCGTTGGGTTTGTTTTCCTCTCCTTCTTCTATCGGGCAGAAATGCACGCAGTTATCACAGAACTGGATTTCTTTTATCCGTTTCTCTGCCCCGGTAGGTTTGGGACGTACAAGCCAGTACTTTTCTTCCTTGATAGGACAAGTGTTGCAATAGTCTTTGTTGCCGTAATACAAACAATAAGATTCGCAAAACCATCCGGATATCTCATCAAGAAGTCTCTGTTTGATTTCTTTTTCTTTCACTTTCGTTCAAATCTTTTATTTTTAAATTGATACTTTTCATATACTCACAATCTCTATCACAAGGGCAATTATCATCATAGCAACTATCGTTGTGACTGTTCCAACAAGGACATTGCTTATGATATGCTTCTAATCTGGCTTTGGCTCGAGCAGCTTTCATTTTTGCCTTAATATGATCTGGCAAAGCCTCCTGTGCTGCCGGATCGAAAGTGATACATTTTATCTTATCCATAATTCAATGTCCTTCAATTCGTTTATATTTTCCGCACTTTTTACAGAAATAATGTCTCACGGTATACACCTTTTCATTTCCATCAGTATCATTGTATTCTACCCATCTTTCGCACATCAATTCCCATTCGTGGCAACAGAACCATTTCTTTATAATTGCGTCAATCAACCTTTTCATAATTCAGTCCTCCTCATTAGGTAATAAATCATTGATGTATGCCCAACGCAAAATCTTGTCGTAATGGCAAGCTTTTACCCATTCATATTCAGAACGCCAATCAATACAAATGCAGACATTTCCGTCTCCATCCATGTGTTCAACCAAACAATCCTTTCCCGGTTCAGCTATGTCACATGGTTTGTGCCACACCGAGTTGATGCGCCATTCTGCACCTTTCTCGAATGAATAGGCAAACAGTCCTCTTGTTTCCTCCGGATCATGATCCCAACCTATCATATTAGCATGTTGGGTTGCTGCTTTTTCAATATCATCTCTTTCCATTTTTTCTTTTGTTAAATTAATATCTTTCGTGATTTGAGCTATTCCGACTGGTCATTCGGTTTTTCCGAACAACTGATTTTTATTTCGTCGTTGATTCGGAACATACTATCACTGATAAAATCGTATATCTTATACATTAGTTCCGGTTCTTGCGGAACTGGTTGATAAACATATACCCTCTTTCCTGCACCTTTCATCCATCCTGCCTCTGTATTAGCAGATCGACCACAAGGGAGAACCATTACACATACGTCGGCCCATTTCATACCATTAAAGTCTGATTCAAACCCTTCAATGGCAATATGATGCTTTAATGCGTGTTTATACATTTGGATATCCCATTTTTCCCAGTTCTTATCTATGTCAGACCACGAAAAGCCACCACGCCCATGAGGAGGATTTTTGAAGTCATAAACCTCATGTCCTACATCCCGGAGAAACTTCACAACGTCCTGTTGAAATGAGTTTCTCCAACTACTTGCTACATATATTTTTGCCATATTATTTTTATTTGTTTCTTTGTAAAAAAAATCATATGAAAACACTACTTATCATTTTAGGGATTATTTTAGGTTTAATAGGTACTTTATTATCCATTTTCATACCAATGAAAAAATATAAAGAAGATCCTGCTGTAGTTCGAGACTACCTTCTATACCATGCATGTTCTGAACTTTCAAAAGAAAACAGTATTTCTGTTGAACAGAAGCGTAACTTTGAACATTATGAAAAGAATGTTTGGCCGCATAATAAAAAAATTAAACGCTGGTTCATCTTCGGAATACTATTAATCGTTTTAGCCACTATAATAAGTTTGTGTGTTATTTTTTTATAAGAGTTTATTTATAAAGCCCTTAATATACGGGCAATTACGGTCGAAATCAGACTTGTGTTTACACATCTGGTCATTGTCTTTTGAGAGGTTTGGACAACTTTTCCAGTGCGCCTCAATAGCTTTTCGACGCTCATAGGTAACACCTTCGTTAAAGCCATTGGCAGCGCATCCCAGCAAAGCTGATCGGGGCCAAGTTTTTATCAAATCTTCCTTAATACGATCAACTACTTTATTTGAAGCCAAAAGCCTCGCTTGACCAATTGTTTCTATGATTCGTTATTTTTTAAGTTTTAAATTATTCGATGTAATTCAGAAAATGATTTCCAACCCATTTCGGTAAACTGTGTAGAATAGACCTCACCACGTGGAAATATTGGCTGCCAATTTTCATCGCAAAAGAGCCGATAATGATATACCCCAGCCTTTTTACCTTCCTCGCTATATGGAGGCTCACACCATAACAACCGTTTGTTATTTCCAAAAAATTTATTGAGGATATGTTCCAGTTTCTTGTTATTCCTTCCTCCAGGAAAAGAGATAGACAAATGATAACAGCGTTCGTAATCGGGATTTTTCCACCAGCCACTCGTATGATAGCCTATATCACGCGTAAAGACCATAATACATTCATATCGTTCCACGAACCATCGACATTCCTCAAAATAAGTGGTCGTTGAGCGCCCATCAAAGAAACCGGTCTTAGCAACACCTACTATCTTTTTGAAAATATCGGAGTCAGGAGTATTAAATGATATTGTTTTTATATTCATTCTTTTTTAATTATTATCTTCTTTCTTATTATTCCGTATCCAAACTATCTGAATATTCCTTTTAAGCCTCCATTAACAGCGCATATTTTGGCTTCATTTGATGGGTGTACGTATACATTGAGGGTTGTACTTATATCCGAATGTCCTAGAATTGTGGATACAGTTTTAACATCGACTTTATTTTCAATCAAGGTACTTGCAAAAGTATGTCGTAATCCATGAAATTTAATGCAATGATTTAACTTTACTTTTTCAAGAATAAAAATTCGATAATATGTACGTAAAGTTCGAGGTTCGATAAAATCCTCAGAGCAGGTGCAAACATAATAATCTGGCTTACATACGGCATAGAACTTTTTCACAATGGGTAAAATATTTTTAAGAATAGGTATGTGCCTATCTGATGAACTAGTTTTAGGAGCTCCTATCTCAACCACCGTCTTTTTCCTGTCGGTACCGATATTTCCAGGAAGATATATGCGCTCCATTGTTTTATTGACATGAATTGTATTGCCAACAATATCTATATCCCGCCACTGTAACGCACAAATTTCGCCAATCCTCATGCCTGTGCATATTGTTAATAAAATGCCTAAATTGCGAGGTGATGGATTATCCATAACATACTCAACAATTTTACGATATTCTTCTTGCGTGTAACGTTCTAATTTTGAAACGCCAACCTTATTATTGGTTGGCCAAATAACCTTCCAAGCTGTATCGGGAACATTGATGTCCAATTCGTCACCAGCGTAGCGAATAAGCATCTTTATGACTATAAGGATATCTGAGCAGTATTTCTTTGACTTAGTGCCTGAATCAAGAAGTTCATAAAGAAATGTTGTAACAACCTTCTTATTCATGGTCTCCACATCTGTAGATCCAAATCTAGGAGCCAGTATCTTTATATATATGAGCTGATAACAGCTTAGTGTTGATTCCTTAACTTGTCTTCTCTTGACAGACAACCATTTATTATATACATCATTTAATTTCATAATTCTTGTACTATTTTGGCATTAGTATCTGCTTTTATTATTTCCGAAAAGGAAAGTGTATCATCTTTGCGATTAAGAAGGATATACTTCTGCTTAACTTCTTTTGTTAATACATCCCCGTGATAAACATACCCCATAATTCCTCTAATCGATAAGTTTAAAAGAAGTATAGGAATTGATCTATCAGATAATTCCCAACATGATACAATATTCTGAGATGGGAAATGTTCCCAGGGTAATAATTTCGTACAACGTTGCCACCAATCCGCAATGATCATAGATCCATTTCCGGCAGTAGGTTCATGTATACTTCCGGTTTGAGATGTTAGTAATGAACATAATACTCCCAGAGAATTTGGTGTGAAGTCCTGTTTTTTTTGCTTTCTTTCAGATAAATCACTTTCGTAAACTTCTTGAAACCAGTCATAAGACAAATCGTTATCGTTCAGTCTAATCAACTCTCGGTATATTTTATTCCTATCTTCTAAATCCATATCTAAAATTTTAGTAACGGCATTAGGCAAATCCATCAGGTCATTTATTAAAAACACCTTAAATAAGTCGTCCTTATTCATATCGTTTATCGAGCTTGTTAAGAAATGTTTTATTATATTTTATTCTTGCGGAAAGCATTTTCTTAGAGGTTCCTAGTATATATCCTATTATAGATTGCGGAAAGACGCCATTTTCCACATTATCAATTGTTGCCATAATCGCGCTTATTGCTAATTCGTACGCTTCTTCATTCGATACCTCCAAATGAAACTTGCAATAATTTTCTATATCTTTAATGTAATTCCATAATAAATAAAGGACGTTCCTTTTTTTTCAGGCAATCAATTAGTTTTTCATACTCATTAACATCAAACGGATATCTACACTTTACACTCCCTCTTTTGTGCTTTTTATAAAAATCATACCTCTCCATCCCATCTCCGTTTTTATTGACAATAATATATTTAGGTATATGCAACGGGTTAATATTGTTTTTGGCCGCATAGATTAGGCGTTCACGTCTAAAACCGTGCCTAAGGCCATCATCCATTAATACAGATATATTAGTACAACGGTTTTCCTTATTTGTTTTTGAGTTGATTATTTTTAAATCAGGAGTGACAATATAAGTTGTTCCTGGTATAGTCATAAATTCGTTCATATTCATATTCTTTTTAATTTTTATCTTCTTTCTTGATCTTAATCTTATCAATCATCCTTTGATATTTAGCGGCCACATAGTCACAGTGTATTGCCAAATTCCTGTCGCGCTCCTTTTCGAGGCGCTTTATTTCTTCTTCTATCCAATCTTTCATATTTCATCTTTTTTTGTCATTTTTCGCATGATTCAAACGCTTTTTCAAATACTTCCGCCCTAAGCATATTGTTTGCTATGGCCTGAAAAGCGTTTGCAATTTCTGGCAACTCATTCAAATTCACATGTATCTCTTTGGGGGTAAGTACCTCTGTAAGCTCCCTTGCAAAGTGCAGCATCTTATCCATGGTGAGATACCGAAGGGGATTGTAAGCCAGTGGGGCATATTTGCTTATGGCGGTAAAGAAATCCCGGATGGTAATTTGGGATGTCTGGCATAACATGTCCACCGTAGAGCAAATGGAAAGAGCTTTATTCAAATCTTCATGGCATCCGGCATTATGCAATGCCTGGCTGACGGTAAATCCATAGCGATCTATATGAGGCTTGATATCGTCCTCCATGCTCTGCGTAATGAGGGCCATGGCTTCCGCGTTTACACCTGCGATCCGGCATATTTGTCTGTTGTATGCGGCCATTTGGCGGTCCATGCTGTTGATCAGCATTTTGACCTTTTGGCGATAAAGTCCGCATCCCTTGATGTGATCGGAAAGCTGCATTTCGAAATTATACACTTGGTCGTTGACGAATAGGACGATATATGTCAGACTCGTAACAAGACCGCCGGTGTCCTTGTCTATTTCATCCCAACTGTTGTATTGTTTCATGGCAGTAGCTTCGCTTCTGTGCATCTTATCCATCTGTAGCCGGAAAACGAGATGCTGTTCGTGCTCCGGTCTATGTCCGCAATAATTCTTACTTTTCCTTTGTACAAGACTTTTGATCCGATCTTGCATTGGGTCCTGAATACATTGATTTTCATAATTCTATTACCTTCGACTATCCCCTGTTACAGGAATGATGTTAAACATTTCCTTCCTCCTGTCACGGATAAAATCGCCATACAAGCGTTCTATTTCATCCCCGTCAGCATTGGTTGTGACAAAAGTTTTTAATCCAGTAGTCTGCCAATAGCTGTATCGGATGTGCAGGATATGCTGCATGACGTTCAGTTCCGTGCCATAATACTTGGTCGGAATCGGCTCTCTGCCAAGTTCGTCAAAACACATTGGCACTGGTCCGGATGATGACCATCCTGCGTTATCCAGATACCGGCTAAGATCACCTGTTAGCGAGTAATCCGTTGTCACTTGGCTGCATATATAGACCCTGAACCCCATCCTAAGGCTCTTGAAATATTGGCTGAACACTTGCATCAATGTGCTTTTGCCTGTACCTACAGGGCCTTCCAGCCAGATGCCCTTTCTCCTGTCAAGCCGCCCTTCCTGGAGGTGGAAGTACAGGAACAGGTTGTTTACTAAGTCCCTGTTGCGCTCATCTATGCGGAATGTTCCCTTTGTCACCTGCTCGGCTACATGCAGGAACCACCGTTTGTACGGATCGAGATCGATCTTAAGGCTCCCCGTAGCGTTTTGGACCGGCGGATGTATGATTCCTCCTATTCCCTGCATTTTTTCTTAGGTTTTCAAGTTTGATACTTAGCCATGATGCGAAATGGATTTCCGCATCTTCCGGCGATTTCATTCTCACGTTCCGGCATGACAGCTCACGGAAAAACTCTTCCAGATAGGCGTGAATCTCGTTCATGCCGATATATTGCTGCCTGTGGATTATTTCAAGCCATGCGGAATCAGCGCATACGAACGCTTTGCATTCATCCAGTGGTTTGTCCACTTTTTCAGGGTGAAATCCCGGATAGTCCGGGTGGGAGAAAGAGCCGGAAGGCTCGCTTTTCTTTTCTCTCTCGATAGAGAGAGTTTCTTTTACTTTACTATTCTTTACTTTACGGCAATCTTCCTGAGTTTTTCGATATTCTTCCAGTATTTTTCGCGATTCTTCCGGAATAATGTCGTATTCTTCCGGAATTATTATGCCTTTCCGCTTCGCCCGGATACACATATCAATGTATCTTGATTGAATGGATGGTGAAGTAAGTACACTCCCATTAGAGAGCAGTTCCTTGCTGAAAAGACCCACAGCACAACAGTAGCGTACTATCTCATTCACCTTTGTTTCCTTCAATCCCCAGTATTCGGCTACATCAAAGGCAGTACTTTCGTCCCACACGAGGACACAGCCTCTTACCCGGTAGATCTCATTGAGTATATATTCGTAAACGGCAAAACCATCGCATCCGCAATCTTTTTTCAATCGCTTTATCCGGATGTCCTGGAACCTGTCGGAATCCATAGAATAGAAAGATAATCCTGTTTTCGCTTTAGCCATATCTTGATTTATCCATTGTTATCCAGTTTGTTGTTAATGATATAAAGATACTCATTAATATAGTTAGTTTATGGTTTAAATAATTGTGAATTAAATTTTTAAACTTTAGTTATCTATTCATAATCAATACCCAGTCTTATTTAATCTAAGCGATTCCTTCTCGTAACTAAGCAGGCTTCGAAGCGAATCCAGTTGATGCGTGCAAGAAGCATTGAGTCTATCCAGTCGGTCGACCAGATAGCATTCGTCTTCCGCGATACTGTCCAGCAAGGCATTCTGCACTTTGGCCGACAGGCAATTTTCTTTCGCTATCCGGATGATCATGTTCTGTATCTCGTCAGACTTTTTCTTCCGGAGTATTTTTTTTGCCTCTGCGAGCATTTCGCCGGTACGCATCATGTAGACCATGATGACGGATATGCGCTCTTGTATTTCCGCCGGATTGTTCGAACAGGTGGTGTTTAGATAATCGCTTATTTCTTTTATCTCTTTCTCCATCGTCATACGTTGTTTAAGTACTCATTCATAACTTTCATGAATTCGCCGATCGAACGGACAACGACATATTTGGCGCCGATCCGACCAAACTCAGCTTCGTATTCCTTCTGGTGTACGGATTGCCTGTTTTTTCCGGCCTTCAACTCGATCCCCATAAACGGGTGTTCTTTATTTGGATATAGCAAAATGAGGTCCGGGACCCCGGCTCTGACACCCATTTGTTTAAACTTCGCCGCCTCGACTGCATTGCGATAGCCTCCGTTAGGAACGTGTATCAGCAAGTGTCTGAGGTTCGCATATTGCAAATCGAACCATCTGACTATTGACTTTTGTAATTGATCTTCTATATGTCTCATTCGTAATCGTAATTATCGTATTCATCCGGTTCATAGTCCGGTATGTCGTATCCAAAATCCATCGAACTGTTTCCTTTCTCATCCTTCATCCATCGGTGTTACAACCGTGTCACGTCCGGTCTTGTCTACGATGATCTTCTTTCCCGATACGGTGATTTCCGTCTTACATCCTTCAGGTAGGGACTGGAAGAATTTACGGACGGATGGATTGTTGGCGTCGGCTGTTTTATCCGTATTTTTGTCATCTTCGGCATCATACGGGAATATATCCACGAGTGCGGTTTCGGTAACAGAAGCGATTTCGTAATCGGCCAAAGTATCCTTCATTCCTTTTTCCAGCACTTCGATAGCTTCTTTCAAATTGGAGGCTTGTGTCAGCATCTGTGCAGCTGTTTTCTTTTCAGCTCCGCTTTTCTCGTCGAGCGTAATAAAGTAGACTTTGATCTTATAGAAGCGGTCGCCATTTTCATTGAAGAATATCTCGGACAACTTTGCCCGCTTGATGTCTTTTATCACAAACTCACCGCTGATAAAAGGGGTTAATTCTTCAATGATACGTGCCTCTGCTTCTGTAAACGACAAGGCATCGACCAAATAGGGCTCCGTCACTTTCTTTTGCTTTCCGTCCTCCATTATCTTTTCATAGGAGACTTTACATTCAAACCAATTGTGCATCATACTCTATTTCTTTTAATTCGTTCAACCTATTTGTGGGACGGAGCGGAATCGAACCGCTCTGACGCATGGCTTATGTGACCACTCCCTTTCGTCCCAAAACTCCCCTCTGCATATCCTCACGGACGGCAAGGGGAAACTAACCTAAACTAATACCATGCAAAACATACTATTCGACTATTCCCAGACTTTCCAATCCGGAGTGTATTCGTAATCATTCATTTCAAGCTCCTTTCTAATTTACGGGCCATCTTCCTGCATCTGCGGGCTACATCCAGATCGACCGGCTTAGAGCAGTTGGCGTCTATTAGTACTTGCGACCGACTGAGCAGACCTATGATTGTTTTAACGTCTGTTTTACTTATCCTGTCTTCATCCTCAAGTCATGGAACCTCTATCTTGTCGAAGTCAATGCCGTGTTCGTTCATGAAGTTGCCGAGAGCGATAATATTTTCACGGGTTGTTGTGACCTTGAAGGCACGAGTTAGAAGTTCCGGCTGTGCCGGCACAGGCTGTTCTTTAGGCTGATCCATAAAAGAAGGTTGCCCATTCATCCTTTGATTAGCCGTATTAAAAGGATTGGGTTGGCTAACTTTGGGTTGTTCTGCTTCTACTTTCTTACGTGCTTCTTCCTGTTCTTTTCGTTCCTGTTCAGCTTTGATACGTGCTTCTTCTGCTGCTTGGGCACGTTCGCGTTGTTCCTTCAGACGATTAGCATACTGGATGGTATTGCCAATGTTCATCGTGTCCATATAGTATGTGCGAAGTACGTCAAAATCATCACCGCCAAAGCCTTTAAGCGTTTCAAGATCTTCGTCAACCTTAGCGAAAACCGTTTCAATGTCTGCTTGTACCGCTTTCATGCTTGTGGACTTGTTAAGCCATTCCAGCTTGAAGATTTTCCGAAAGTCGATCAGATTCGTATTTCCATCGTCGAAATAGGAACGGATAACGGCAAGTTTCTTGTCTTTATACTGCTGCTCGTTCTGCTTGACTACCGTGTCAATCTTGGCAGAGCATTCGCCAATCAATTTTACGGTTTCAGCCACAACTTCCTTGAACTCTCCGAAAGGTTTCATAAATTCCTTTTCGATTTCAAGACGTTTTGAGTTGAGAAGTTTGGCCGCCTTGTTGAGAGCAGCTTTATCTCTCTTCGCTTGGTCGATATTGTCATCGTTATAGTTAGATATATCGTACATGGGAAGAGTTGATTTTACCATGTCTCTGATTTGGATCGCATTAGTAGTAAGGCTACCTAATGTTTTTTCACTAACGACCAGTTCAAGATCGCTTTCTTTGATTGCTAATTGTGTGTTCATTTCTCTATATTTTTTATTAGTCCCATCCACCATTATTATACATGGATAAATCGGCAGAATCTAAATCCGTTTTCTGAATAGCTTCTAAAAGTTTTTTCTTGGTTTCCCGACACATGTCATAACCATAGCCTTTGTACCGGTATGTACGCTCCCATGTGCTGATTGGGAAAGGAATATTTTCGTCAATGACCAGCCTCTTCATATGAAGATGTTCGAAGAATTTCTCATGATAGAGTAGTTTGTACTCGTATGCTACTATACTTGCAGATGAGAATGGAAAATAATCATCTTCCTTTTCTTCGTATTTAGGCTCCTTATAGTAAGCCATTTTTGCCACAGTAAAGTCGAAGCTCCTGAGAATCTCTTCTGGCTTTCCGAACTCTGACTCTATGAACTCTACCCATACCTTTTCTCCCTCTTTCTGGAATGCGCATACCTTCTCATTCCTATACTTAAATTTCCATCCTTCTTTCTGATGTCTTCCTTCATTGAACAAATTAACAGCTTCCTGAAAATCGCTTTCACTTTCAAAGAAAATATCAATGTCTTTTACTCTTTCTCCGGAAAGGATATTCTTAAAACATCCTCCGGCAATGAATCCTTTATGACCTTCCATGTATTTGTCAAGCCATCTTATTTGCCCAAAATTGTCAGGTGTATTTTTCTGATAGTTAGTTTCCATTTCAATTAATTATTTTATCTATCATATCGTTAGCAAGGCGTATACGCCTCTCCATCTCCGCGAATATTTTTTCATCCGGCAGGATACGGACGATGTGTATCGGATCGGATTGATATGGATTATAGGCAATGAAATATACCTCTTTCGCCCCTGTACACATCATGTGTGCCATGCACTGGTAGAAGTATTCATATTTTACGCTTAATAGGGATGCGTTGTCATAAATCTCGTTCTTGTAACGCATGAATGTTGCCTGGTTGGGACATTTTATTTCCAGACAGGACTTTATGCCGGTGTTCTCGTCGTAGTAAAAACCGTCTGGACTGCTGGCAAAATGTGGAATGGTAGGATGTTTGCACGAACCGACCTCCACAATATGCAGACCGGATATTTCGGCATACAGGTTGCGAGCATCCGCCTCTTGTTCGTTGCCCCATCGTATCGCCTTGCTGGTCACTTCCGTTTGCTTGAGATATTCGGCAAACTGGCTATCGTCATTAACGATAGCCGGATTCATTGCCCTTTCTGATGCTATTTGATATATGTAGCTTTTCCCCGTTTCAGAAAAGATGTCCGTGCGCCCGCTTTTCATTAGTAAGCCGACATTGCTGCCTGTGATATTCCCATGACGGGCGCGGAACCAAGCTATCGTATGCTGTGCTGCATTATCAATCATAACAGGGTTTTTTGTGAGGGTTGTTTACTATCCGTCTCTGCTTTTTCAGCCGGGTATGGTTGCTGTTCTTCCATTTTTTTTTGGACGGCTGCTTTGCTTGCCAGATCGGCCAGCTTGTTTTTGGGCTTGATTTCTTCATATTCGACATCCTGTATGTCGTCAGCTTCTTCTTTAGTCAAGAATCCCATGCTGATTTCAGGACAGTACATACGTTGCCAGAATGCAGCAGCACGATAAGTAAGCATAAGGCTTGGCATTGTAACCCACTTGCTACCGGTTTTTGTATACCATCCTTCCTTAATTGCCGTTTCAATCGTTATAGGATCGGATTCAAGTGTCTCCCCTGTAGAAAGTTCAGTTGCGTAGGCAATACATTCAATGTTGTCAACATCTGTACCGTCAAACTCTTTTACCACTATGGTATTACGCTTAGCAACATTATCCCAAACCGTTTCGTTATATTTGATCTTTCCGACCTTACCGAGACTTCGTTTTCGGTATCGTAGGGATGAATATTTACCACTCATGTTGATGGTAGCAATAAGGAATTTGCTCGACCATGAGGGGTTGCCCTTGACAATGTAAAGGTTTTGCATGACCATCAGCGAATTCACGCCCATACGTGTTGCCATATCAATCGCAATCACACAGTTGCCAACATTGCCTTTATAGG
>CDZC01014039.1_pt1 | contig 86345 bp, 79 predicted proteins | sample 557371 | NCBI WGS metagenome assembly CDZC01 (sample SAMEA3182085, study PRJEB8094) | gut metagenome | biome: human; feature: gut; material: Stool; isolation source: human stools | place: Canada | collected 2013-01-21
ATAAATGATAATTTAGAGCATCAGGCACAGGCGTTGTTCAAGTCGTGGTTTGTGGATTTCGAGCCGTTCAAAGGTGAAAAATTCATGGAATCACAGCTAGGGATGATACCAAAAGGATGGAAAGTAGGAACGCTATCCGACCTTCTAGATATTAGATATGGCAAAGACCACAAAAAATTGAATGATGGTAATGTTCCTGTTTATGGATCAGGCGGAATTATGCGACTAGCTGATGGAATTCTATACAATGGAGAATCTGTGCTAATTCCCCGTAAAGGAACATTAAACAATGTATTATATGTTAATTGGCCTTTTTGGGCTGTTGACACAATGTTCTATTCAATAGAGAAAGTGCCTAATGTGGCCAAATATTGTCACCTATTGCTATCGAAACTAGATTTAGCTTCAATGAATTCAGGCTCGGCCGTTCCAAGCATGACTACAGATATTTTAAACAAAATACAGGTCATTGTTGCAAAACAAGATGTATTCAGTTCTTTTAATAAGTGTATTTCTTCCTTATATTTGAAAGCGAAAATAAATTTAGACGAAAATAAGCGATTATCAGAGACTAGAGATTTGCTCCTGCCTAAACTCATGTCTGGTAGGCTAATAATTAACGATTTACACAGCTAAATTCTCATTTATGGAAGAATGGAAAAATATAAAAGCATGTGATTACTGTTATAATGTAACAGATGGAACGCATGATAGTCCCAAACAAAAAGAGTCTGGGAAATACCTTATTACATCGAGACACATTAAAAATAATCGAATTGATTTTGAAAGTGCTTATAAAATATCAGAAGATGATTATAATAAAATAATATCTCGGAGTAAAGTTAACCAGTGGGATATTATAATTAGTATGATTGGGGCTTATTGTGGTTATTGTTGCATTGAATCTTCTAAACAAACAGATTATGCCATTAAAAATGTCGGTCTGCTTAAAGTTGGTAATGAACTTAGATGTAAATGGCTATACTATTATTTAACTTCACCATATGGTAAACAGCAACTATCTATGTTACGAAGCGGCTCATCACAACCATATATCTCATTAGGTGCTTTAAGAAATTTAGAAATTCCTATTCCAAATAGAGAAGTCATGAGTTCTATCGTATCTATTCTTTCTGCTTTAGATGCGAAAATCGAACTGAACCGTCGTATAAATGATAATTTGAAATTAATCGCCTAATATTCACTATGCTTTGGATTCGAAAATATATTAACCAAACACCAAGTTTCAACAACTTTGAAACTCATATTTCAACCATCGAAAAGACGGTTGAAACGAATCCTGCATTATGTATAGAAACCTGTAAAAGTTTAGTTGAAAGTATATGCAAAACAATACTTGCCAATCAAAATATCGAACACGACAACTATGGGCAATTTCAAGCTTTGGTAAAGCAAACAATAAATTGTCTGATAGATGCAAATGAATGCTATAAAGATGATTTATGTGAACTTGTCAGGAGAATAGCGTCAGTCTCCCAAAAACTAGCGGAAATAAGAAATATTTCCGGATTTGCGTCTCACGGTCAAGACATTAATCATGTCTCAATGAGTACAACAATGTCCTTACTGGCATACAAAATAACAGATGTGTTAGGTGGGTTTATTATACATTATTATATAAATCATGCAAGTAAAAGAGACTCACGCATACATTATGAAGACTGCCAAGAATTCAACGAACTGTTTGACGAAGAAAATCCTCTGGAATTAGGTGGAGTTATTTTATCTGCTTCCGAAGCATTATATAAACAAGACTATCAAGCATACAAAGAAATATATTTTTCATATTTAGATAACTTAGAAAAAGAACGAAAATATGTCATTTACAGAAGGTAGTTATGAAAAAGCATTGATAGCTCTCTTCGAGAACTTAGGCTATCAGCATCAATATGGTCCCAATATTGAACGGGACTATTATGTACCTTTTTATGAAGAACAATTAATTGAAAGCTTAACCACTATCAATTATGGAAAACCTCGCCCGGCAATTGACGAAGCCATATCTAAACTAAAAGATATCGAAATAGGTAGCCTGCCACAGAGGAATGAGCTTTTCATGGACTATCTTCAACATGGAATCGAGGTCTCTTTTTTTGACGGAAAAGAACAACGTAACGATATCATCTACCTGATAGATTACAATGACAAAAACATCAAGCGTAATGACTTTAAAGTTATTAATCAATGGACGTTCGTTGAAAATTCAGAAAAGCGTGCTGATATAATTCTATTTGTCAATGGTTTGCCACTCGTTGTGATTGAGTTAAAATCTCCATCAAGAGAAGAAACAAATGTATCTGAAGCCTATCTTCAGTTACGTAATTACATGAAAGAAATTCCCTCACTTTTCGTATATAATGTCTTTTGTGTAATGAGTGACATGGCTTGCTCAAAAGCGGGAACGATCACCAGCAATGAAGACCGTTATATGGAATGGAAAACCAAAGACGGGAAATATGAAAGTTCCCAGTTTATTGATTATGATACCTTTTTTGAAGGAATATTCATAAAAGAACGTTTCATTGACATTATCAAGAATTTCATTTGTTTTTCTAAAGAAGAATCAGGTGCTGCAAAGATTTTAGCCGCCTATCACCAGTATTTTGCTGTGAAGAAAGCAGTAGAACGAACTAAAAAGGCAACACAAGGTGACGGAAAAATCGGAGTATTTTGGCATACGCAAGGAAGCGGAAAATCACTATCAATGGTATTTTACGCTCATCTTCTTCAGAATGAATTAAGCCAACCAACTATAGTAGTTATTACCGACCGGAATGATTTGGACGATCAACTCTATACTCAATTCTCCAAATGCCAACAATTCTTGCGCCAAATACCCATACAAGCTAAAAGCCGGGAAGATTTAAAATCACTATTAGCCGGACGAGAAGCCAACGGAATAATCTTCACTACAATGCAGAAGTTTGAAGAATCTGACGAACCTCTGTCTCTAAGACGAAATATTGTAGTTATGACCGATGAAGCACATCGAGGACAATATGGATTTGAAGAAAAAGTAAACGAAGAAACTGGGAAAATATCAATCGGTACTGCAAGAATTATACATAATTCATTACCCAATGCGTCCTTTATAGGTTTCACAGGAACGCCCATTTCTACTAAAGATCGAGATACAACAGAAGTGTTCGGCGACTATATCGACATCTACGATATGACACAAGCAGTATCCGATGGTGCAACTTGTCCTGTGTACTATGAATCTCGTGTCATCAACCTGAATCTTGACAAAGATACATTGAAAGCAATAGATGACGAATATGAAATACTTGCGTCAGAAGGTGCTACTGAAGAACAGATAGAAAAGAGTAAAAAACAAATGTCGCACCTTGAAGAAATACTTGGCGCACCTGCTACCATAGATTCATTGTGCAAGGATATTATAAAACATTATGAAGAAAACAGGCAATTTGAATTGACAGGAAAAGCAATGATCGTCGCTTATTCCCGCCCTATCGCAATGAGTATCTATCATAGAATCTTAGAACTTCGTCCCGACTGGACTGATAAAGTGAAGGTGGTAATGACAGGTAGCAATAAAGATCCGGAAGAGTGGCATGACATTATTGGCAACAAACAATACAAAAAAGAACTTGCCAAGAAATTCAAAGACAACAATGACCCTATGAAAATAGCCATAGTCGTAGATATGTGGCTTACAGGCTTTGACGTACCATCTCTGGCGACAATGTATGTCTATAAGCCAATGAGTGGGCACAATCTCATGCAAGCAATAGCTCGTGTGAACCGCGTCTTTAATGATAAAGCTGGTGGTCTTGTTGTCGACTATATCGGGATAGCCAAAGCATTGAAACAAGCAATGCACGACTATACAGTACGAGATCAAAAAAGATTCGGCAATCCCGATATCAAAAAAACTGCTCTTATTAAGTTTCAAGAGAAATTGGAAGTTTGCCGAGATATCTTCCACGGTTTTGATTATAGCAAATTCCAATCCGGCACAGATAACGATCGTGCACAAATTATCAAAGGTGGAGTCAACTTCCTCATGGACAGTAATAAGAATGATAAAATGCAACTATTCCAAAAGGAATCATCCTTATTACATAGTTCAATCACATTATGCCGTAGCCTGCTTAATGAGCAACAACGCTATGAAGCTGCTTTTTTTGAGACAGTACGAATATTACTATCCAGAATGACAGGCAAAAATAAATTTTCCAAAAAAGAAATAAACGCCCGTATTGGCGAGCTTATCAAACAAAGCGTAAAAAGTGAAGGTGTAATCAATTTATTCTCGGATGTAAAAGCCGAATTCTCCATTTTTGACGCAGCATTCTTGGAAGAAATATCCAAAATGAAAGAGAAAAATATAGCAATAGAGCTATTAAAGAAACTTTTGGCGGAAAAAGTTACCATATATCAAAAAACAAATTTAGTTCAAGCGGAAAAGTTTTCTGATTTATTAAACAGAGCATTATCTAACTATTTAAAAGGATTACTTACTAATGAAGAAGTCATTCAAGAGTTATTAAAGCTTGCTGCAGAAATCTCGGAATCAGAAAATCAAGGCAATGAATTAGGACTTACTGCAGAAGAAAAATCATTTTACGATGCTTTGACCAAACCGAGAGCAGTACAAGATATATATACGAACGAACAACTAGTTGCGATGACAAAGGAGTTAACAGACGCTCTACGCAAAAATCGTACAATTGACTGGCAGAAGAAAGAATCCGCCAGAGCAGGGATGCGCCGTATGATAAAAAGACTCTTGAAAAAATACAAATATCCACCAGAAGAAGCTGAAAATGCACTGGAAACAGTTATTCATCAATGTGAGCAATGGAGTGACAATGATTCTAATGAATACTCTATCAATGAAAGTACACAAAAGTATAACTTTCAACAAAGCTACTACTCAATAGCTGCTGACGAAATACATGAAGGATATAACAAAAAATTATAATATGGGTAAGACAATAACAACATACTTAATTGACGGAGATCCCAAAGGGACTCAATATGTATTTATCAATAATAAAATTTACCAAATGTTTGTAATTCCACGTTCCAGTCTTTCCATTCTGAATGAAAGAACAGATTTACAAACTCCAGCTTTTTATATTCTTTGGGGAGAAGATGAAAATACAAAACCCAAAGCATACATTGGAGAAACTGAAAATTTCAAAGAACGAGTGAAAGATCATGATAGCAAAAAGGCTTAATATTCATATCTAAAGATGCAGCAATGACAAAAGCAGATGTACAATATCTTAAACATCGAACTATTACAAATGCTTTTGTATTGAACGAGAATAAACAAATTCCTAAAGATCCTAATCTACCCGAATATCAAAAAGATGCCATGGATGAGTTTTTTGAAGATATAAAATTCCTTTCATCATTTATTGGTTGCAATATTTTTTTAAATAGTCCAACCAAAAAGAACAGCATTTATTCCATACAAAAGGAAGAAAGTGTAATGCCAAAGGATTTACAGTTCTTCAGGTTTTACAATTTTGAAAGATAGCATCATTGCCCCAGACACAATTCCATCATTACACAGGAAAGCTAAAAGAGAAAAACTAATTAAAGAATATACTACCACTAAAAATGGAAGTTTCATAATGAATTCAGATAAAACCTTTTCTAGCCCCAGCAGTGTAGCAGATTTCTGTATAGGCAGCAGTAATAATGGATGGATAGTATGGAAAGATAAACATGGAAATACATTAGATTCAGTTTACAGAAAGCAATTAGAATAAACGAGTCAATATCATTTACTCCCTTCTTATAAATAACCAACCTAATATGATTTGTCTAAAAATAAATTGGAAAATATATAGTCAACTGCACCGTTTAAATTTATGGACTTATATGCAATGGATATTATACAAAATATTATATTTTCAATGTATTTCATAATTCCATAGATAATAGGTGTTTTTTTCTGAATTATTATAATTATATTTGTAATTACAAATATAAAAAATAAATCATTATGAAAAACATCAATAGACAACAAATAGCGTTAGTGAAAAAAACAAGAAGCAAATGGTTTACTAATCCACAAAAACACCTCAACAGTATAAAACCAACATAATAATACTTGCCTAAGTCAATAGTCTAATTAAAACAACAAAAATAGATTACAGAATTGCTTACATGTTGTTAAGTTTCAATTACTCAACTTTTGCAAATAACAAAGAGTATCTAAAACAAAATTAATAACACATGCCTCAACATATAAAACATTTCTATTCATCAATAGTGACATAAGTTATGGATAGCGAATTAGTACTTCATCCGTCTAGAATATATTCACTTCTAGGGATATATATACAAAAATCCTTTTTTAGTAATGATAAAAGAGGGGATGAAGTGTTTCCTCTCATTGACACTTACTTCATTGAGTCTTTTTGCACTCATCATGGTATCACTATTACGGACTTCACTCATTTCATTCAACAGAAAAGTATATGGAATGTGAGGGATTCTTCACTTTTTATGGAAATTCTTGGATTCATTGGCACTCAATTATATGCAGCCTCAAAGATGGAAAATTCTAGTGGCTATACAGCTTCGAATTTCCGAGATCGTATTTGTAGTCCTGATATATTAAATATAGATTTGAACGAATGGCAGCAATGGGCGGTAAGTTATCAAGATAAGATTTGGAAAAAGTATTATGATTGGTGTTCTACAAATGGATTTGTCATAGCCAATAAGTGTACTCCAATACAAGGTCAAAGAAGGGATCGTTATGTGCAATATCCGAAAGTACATTCAAAGCTTGTACTCAACAGAGAAGATCTGAAAAAAATTGCTACATTTTTTGTTGAGAAGAAACTGTATCCCAATGAAGATATCTCAGAACAAGATTTCTGGAAAATTATTGGACGTTACCACTTTAACAGTTATTACTCTAATAGATCACAAAGAATTCTTGAAGAAAATAGAGAATTAGCAAATAAACAGATATATCAATATTATTTATTTTGGGATGGAGAATACACAGATAATTTTCACACCCAAAAGATCACAAAGGCAAAAAATCAGTTATATCTTCTTGAATTAGCCAATACTTGGTCTATTGATATTATAGAAAATGAATCTGGAAAACTTATTAAAAATATACCCTTTCGTTCTTTAAAAAATAAGCATGAATTTCGTGAATATTATACATATAAACGTGACAATGTTATTCTCTTCAAGAAAAGCAATGACTACGACGGGTATTGGGAAGAAAGCCGCTACATAGATAATTATGAGGATGAAGGCATTGCACTCTTTTCATCAAACTCACTGAATTACATATATTACGAAAAAGATGTGATAAAAAAAACATCAGGATTTGTATTAGTCAAGATTTCCCATAGTTCTACTTATTACGAAGAATTTTACGCAAATGAACGTCCATATACATTACGTGGTGGACTTAAAATTGCGCAGAACACATATTTGTTGGGCGCACCTCCCCTACTTGAATTCAAAAAAACTGCAACTTTTTGGATTGATGACAAAGAAGAAGTGTCTTATGAAGGAGCTGTCTATAGTTTTGACTTAAACGAAGGATGCCATCAAATCAAGATTAAAGGCTATAAAAGTATCAATATCTGTATAACAAAAGTATTTCCTGTCATTCATATGTGGGGAGAGCATTCTAAATGGAGGATAGCTCAAGGAAAATCTGCATTTTGGACTCCTCAAAGCACCGAAGGATATGTTACCGGAATAGATTTTTCGTCCTATTCACTAATATCTAATGCTCCAAAAGAAATTAATCCTCTAACACTATGGTGTAGAAAAGAACTTTTCGCTCCTATTGCAACTTATAAAGAAAGAAATATAAAACTAAAAAATATAAAATAATTAACATTATAAAATATGACCGACATTGATTATACTCAATTTAAAATTGTTGGTGTTGTTGAAGCTCAACCTAATACCAAGCACGCTATTATAAATGCAGTAGGATATTTAGGTAGCGATTGGAAATTTACACCGTTATCACCAACAGAAGCTAAACAAGTTTTTCCTTCCCGAGGACGAGTATTTGCTCCAGGATTTCAAGACAGATACAAGGAACTTATAGGTAAATGTATATTTGCAGGTATGATGCCATCCAACAATGATGGTGCGGACAAATTTATTTGGGACAGAGAAAATGGTATGCCAGACGAATATGGCACTGTTATCATCAATGGGTTAGCTAACGAAATAGATGAAAATCCTGATAAGACCTACAAGAATCTAAAAACTAATGGGCGCCTAGATAATACATCGCCAACATATCTATGCATACTCAGCAAATTATATCTTATTGATCCAGATAATATCAAAAAGTATTATATTACAGAAATGGATCTTCATTTTGTAAAGAATGCCAACCATGAATCATTTGTCACATACGATCATACACATTACGTACTCATTGGAAACCATTTAGATGGTCCCACAAGAGCTATTGATATTATGCCAGACTCAATACTACGAGATTGGCTTATAAAAGAATTTTTAGTTAAAGAATGGAGTCAGGCTCTTAACTCAAAATCACTGGATGAAATAGAAAATGGATTAATTGGATTAATTAGCAAATCAATCTTACACAAGCCTGTGTTAAAAAGTAGAATCAACAGACTTTCTAGCATGCTCGAATTATTTGTCTTTTCTTATGAAGAGATGACTAACTTCCTTACCCTTCCGACTCTAAAACGCACTATTGACAAATCCATTGAAACCAATAGTGAGAAATTCATTGAAAAGACAAAAAGCAAGTATGCCAAAGAGCTTGAAAATTTAAAAGAAACGAATCGACTTCTCATAGAGAAAGAGCATACAAATGCTGCTGATGTAATTTCCAAGATTCATAGAAAAATCGAGGAAGCAAATGCAGAGTTTAATGCAAATAATGAAGAATTAAATAAAAAGACAAAACTTGCAGAGGAAATTATTGCATTACAACTTACTAAAATTGAGGAATATAAAATAGCTATCGAGGAATTAGAGAATACGCTGCATAGCATAGAAGATAATAAAGAACACATTATTAATGATTTTGCAGTTATTAAAGATGTAATGCAAATAATCGTTTCGCAAAAGACAAAGCAAGCTATATTACCACACCCTACTTTTCAAAAGACCAATAATAATGCACCAACTGATTTTGGAGAAACAATAGAATCTCTGAACGATGAATCTGAAGAGATTAAATTACCCCAAACTTTTAAAACAAGACTAGAATTCTATCTCACTAAAAATAATCGTAAAACTGAGATAGCTAAAAAAATTGGGCAGTATATGGTTCATTATAAGGCAATATTAGTTCCTGATAACCGTATAATCCACTCAATTATAAAAGCTACAGGTCGCTGCAAATATTCCATTCAATATGTTACTCCCGAGTGGCGTTCATTCTCTAATGTGTGGAACAATGGTCTTAATACCATGATCCACAGTTGTATAAGCAATCCTGATATCATACACTATTACATATTAGAAAATATCAACATGTCATATTTACCTTGTTATCTGCAACCTATAGTAGATATATCAATGGGATTACGTATTAATTTTCCTAATACGGAAATTATATTTCCAGATAATTTACGCTTGCTATTAACATCAACCGCAGAAGAAGGATTACCTTTAGCCCAACAAAGCATTCGTTATTTTGGCTGTTTACAAAATGATGACTACACTATTGATGAAAAAAAGGAAAATCTATATTCTAATGAAAAATCTGACAAAACTGGTTATCTTAAAGCTGACATGCTAAAGAATATGAGATCCATATCTCCTATTCCTTCCAATGAATATCTATCATACATTCAAAGCGATTATGAATAATATAAAAGAATGTCAGGAAGCCTTGTTTACTTGGATGAGTCTTCAAAATCAAGTCAATTATAATACTATCAAAAAATATTGCGAATATCTTAATTTACAATATAATCTTTTGATTGAGGAGCACCCTGCATGGAAAATATTTCTGCCGCTATTTTTTGCAGGAAATATTGATTTTTGTGGTGATAATTGTTTTAAAGTAACAGAACCTATTGCTGTTACAAAAAGGGATTTTTGTATTTATACAAATATATTCAATCAATCTCTAGATGTATCTACAGCATTTCCTTTTATATTTCGCAGCAAAGAGGTACCACATATTGATTTCAAGAAAATCTATAGATTTAATGCTGTTTCAATTCTTAAACACTTTCCTACAGTAAAGGATATTGTTAGTAAATTTGAGCCTCTGCCTCTCAATGATTTCTCTTCCCTCAAGTTTGACAACAGAGAAATTAAATTCGGAGTAGCGCAAAAAGAAGATTGGAATCTCAAGTATTATTTCGTTTATCCTGAAACGAGGCGAGTTGTAGCTGTTCCCTATTGGAATGTAAATCCTGACGGAATCAATGTAGCGTATTGCTATAGTCGTTCTATTGACGGAAGAGGAAATGGAAAGTACAGCCTAAAAGACAAGAGAATGTACATCACAAGTTATCGTTTTCCCATATTGCTCTATAGAATATTATTGTTAGAATCATTACTGGAAGGCAATACTCCCTTCTTTGAACAAGGATTATATATTTTTCCAAATATAAACCTTAATATCGCGAATCAAATTAATAGAATTCTAAATAACTCAATCCAATATGAATAATCCAATCCAAATATATAATGAATTAAGAGATACATATTTAAAGTACATCAGCAGTGGCATCCCTTTCTTTAATGAACAATACGATGCAGAACGAAAAGAACTACTGAAAGAAAATGGCACAATATGCCAACCTCCTATCATTGAAATAGTTCCCAAATACAAAGAGCAAGCATCACTTGAACAGTTCTGCAAAAACGAAAATGTATCGAACGAACTAGCTAAATTTGTCCAATCCGGTTTGTTTTATAATAACAATTCTGAGAAACGTATATTATATAAGCATCAATATAATGCCTTAAAAGAATCTTATCTCAATAGAAAGCACATTGTAGTTACCACTGGTACAGGTTCAGGTAAAACAGAATGTTTTTTGTTACCAATCATTGCAGATCTTATTTCTGAATCCAGTTCTTGGTCTACAAACCGTCCAAGAGCTATGAGAACAATGATTCTGTATCCATTGAACGCACTTGCAGAAGATCAAATGATAAGACTCCGAAAATCATTGAATAGCCGAAGAGAAAATCATTCAGGGGCATTGGACTGGTTAGATAAATATCGCAACGGGCATCGTTTTTATTTTGGACGTTATACAGGTAGCACACCTGTTAGTGGCAGTGCTGACAGTGCTAAAGATAAAATAAGAATAGAAAAAAATCAACTTGTCGAGGAATGGAAGGCAGCTAAACAAGCTGCTTCCCAAAATGAAGAAAATAGAGAACTTCTGTATCATGTGCCTTGTATGGAAAAGGATAGCGCAGAAATGTGGGACAGACTTTCTATGCAGAAAAACGCCCCAGATATATTAATAACAAACTACAGTATGCTTAATATCATGCTTATGCGCAACATTGAAGCAGCGATATTTGAAGATACCAAACGTTGGTTGGCTGAAGATAAATCTCACGTATTTCATCTTGTTATAGACGAGCTACATACTTATCGAGGTACAGCAGGCACAGAAGTTGCATATCTTATAAGAGTGCTATTAGACCGTCTTGGACTAACACCAGATTCACCACAAGTGCAGTTCTTGGCTTCAAGTGCGTCAATGGGAGAAAATAAACAAACATCTGACTTCCTTTGTGAATTCTTCGGCGTAGCAAAAGATTTTTTCAAGGACAAATTTTCTATTTTTACTAATGACAAGAATACACTTACATCAAAACCTGAAACATGCCTACCTGTTGAAGCCTTTGTGAACTATGCCAATACCTCAATAACAGAAAAGGAACGTGAAGCAAGCTTATTTTCACAGTTAACATGCAACTCATATTTACAAATATCAGAACGCTACCATTTAGTCGAATGGCTGAAGTTTGCAATGACCGACAAATCTGGCAACATCGTTGCCATGAATGCTATTGATATAGCTACACGCATGGGTATCATTGATAAAAATGCAGAACCATTCATAACCTCATTTCTCAAAATTATCTGCCAAAGCAAAACACAAAAAGGATATCTACTCCCATTAAGAGTTCACTTCTTTTTCCGTGCAATTAATGGCTTATGGGCATGTTCCAATCCATATTGCGAATGTTTAAACGAAAAACACAAGTTCAACAACCGTTTGCTGGGTAAATTCTACAAAAGTCCACGTTCCATATGTTCATGCGGTCATAACATTCTTGAACTGATTATATGCGAGAACTGTGGGGAAGCCTACCTTGGAGGATATATAATTAATCGTGGTGGACGAACATATTTATCTATAGATAAACCAATCGGTTCACAATTCTGTCAATATGCGATCTTATGGCAATCAGAAGGCGATTATAAAGGTTGGACAAAAGTCCAGTATAATAGCGAAACCGGAGAATTCAAAAAACATCCTCACGGAGAATATCTATTACACGAACAAAAGACTGATAAAGATACTCGTTTCCCTTCAGAATGCCCACAATGTGAAATAGAGTATCGCATTGAAAACGCAAATAGTTTTACCCCTCTCAAAAGACATAGCACAGGACTTCAAAAAGTCAATCAAGTCCTTGCAGACTCTTTAGTTAGAACTATGAAAAATGCTCATGAAAACAACACTAAAGTTGTACTTTTTTCCGACAGTCGCCAGGCAGCTGCTAAACTTTCAGCTGGCATTGAGTTAGACCATTACAGAGATGTCGTAAGATGGCTGATGCTTCAAGCATTAAAAGGAGATAATGATAGCATAAACTTTTTGCGTCACTATCAGCCTTTAGAGGTAAACATTAGTTCCCGTGACGAAAATGAGAAGTTGACAGAGTTACGTAATCAAGGACTATATGTGAGACTCATCGAACTAATACAGAATAAAATGTGGGGACTCACATCTGAGGAACAAAATGAATTAAACAATCTATTCCGTAACATAGAGAATGTGAGTCTTGAAAACATAACATCTGATGTGTTTAAAGGATTACTTCAAATTGGATCCAATCCAGCAGGACCTAAACCTTCCATAGCACGTGATCCACTTGTGGGAGATTGGTCATCAATCTTTGATTTTGAACAATATGTTGTAAATACAGATATAGGAGATGCTGCAAATGAATACTATAACAAAATTCGTTTAGCCAACAAACATGAACAAATCATGAGTATTTTTGCTCATAAAAAGAAATCATTTGAATCAATGAAACTTGGATACATATCATGTAGTACCCCTCAAAATATAGATTCTGTAATGCTTCAGTTTATAAATTCCACAATACGTATTTTGGGAGAAAAAAGACGTATTAAAGGTTTTGATTCTAAATATCCCATTCCAAATGCATTTCCAAGGGCTGTCAGAAAGATGGTTAAGGCCGTTTGGGGTATAACCAATATAACCCAACAAACAGAAAAGCTAAATGAGATAAAACAACTCATGAGAAAACTCGGTATTATTGATAGAGAGATTGTTGCTCTCACTGGTGAAAAAATAGCTTTTTGCAAAGCAACACCAGGCATGAAATATTGGACTTGTCCTCGTTGTAAGACAATACATCTTCAGCCTTCTAATGGTATATGTACTAATTGTCAAGGCAAACTAGGAAAAAGTAAGGATATTACCGAAAATGATTTACATGATCCTGAGGATTATTATCTTTCATTGGTCAACTCTACTGAAGAGATCTATCGTCTCCATTGTGAAGAAATGTCAGGACAAACATCTCGTCAAGAATCAAGGAAACGACAACGTTTATTTCAAGATATATTTTTAACTAACGAAATTCCTTCTGTAAACGGTATAGATATGCTTAGTGTTACTACGACAATGGAAGCGGGTGTTGATATTGGCTCTCTATCCGCAGTTATGATGGGAAATGTGCCTCCACAACGATTTAATTACCAACAACGTGTAGGTCGTGCTGGTCGCCGTGGTAACCCTTTATCTGTAGCATTGACAATTGCAAAAGGAACAAGTCATGACATTACTCATTACTTTGAACCAAACAGAATGGTTTCTGCTACCCCTAAAGACCCTTATCTAGAAGTTCGTATCAAGGAAATCGCAGAGCGAATTATCTACAAAGAAATACTCTATAATGCACTAAAATCGATAGATTCAAATGCAGAAAGTGTACATGGCAGCTTTGGTTTAGTTGCAACTTGGGAAAACCAGAACAAATGTAAGGTTATAAACTGGATTAAAGACAACACAGAACAAATAAAACATATTATTGAAGTTGTCACTAGATGCACAGATATATCGGACGCTGATAAAAAGGCTATTCTACTCTATATACAAAATGAACTCGTAGATCGCATTTCTAAAATAGCAACAAGTTCTGATTATACACAAACTCTCCTTAGCGAAAGATTGGCTAATGCAGGTTTATTACCTATGTTTGGTTTCCCTACTCGAACACGAAATCTCTACTTAAGCAAACCTCAAAAGTTACCAGCCGAGGATGTTGTAAACAGAGATATGGAGATGGCACTAAATTCTTTCGCTCCAGGACATGAAATTGTAAAAGACAAAAAAATCTATCGTGCTGTAGGAGTGGTTGATTATGAATATAATCAACAGCATATAGTATCTGTAAAAAGTGGTAGTCTCAATACCCATACCAAACCACTCTTTCGCTGTAACCAATGTGGTTATTCGACCATGTCCTTAGATACAGAAACTGCTAAATGTCCCGTTTGTGCACAAGAGATGGAAAAAATTCAAGTTTGTTCTCCTTTAGGATTCTGCGTTGATTACAACATAAAGCCTCAAGACTTCAATGGTTCTTACGATTGGTACTCTCCAAATAGCGATATCAAACTTGATTGTGAAGATTATTTGCAACCATGTCCACCTGTTAAAAATCTCCAATTACGAAACAATATGATACCTACACAAGGATTAGTGCACCAAGTTAATGACAATAATGGAGAGTTTTACACAATGGGACTAAATCCCAATAACATTTGGGTATCAAGAAAAGCATATTCTCAAGATATGCAAAATAAATTAGAACTGAGGTATGAGAAAAAATTAGCATTCGTCTTATCTAAGTCAACAGGTATTCTCACAATAGCCTTCGAACATGAACCAAACGGAATATGCCTCAATCCATTGACTGAAAATAAGAATTATTATGCAGTAAAAGCTGCATTCTTATCCTGGGGCTATCTTGTGAGAAGATCCGTTGCCAGTTATCTTGACATAGATACTTCTGAATTAAGTATTGGTTATCATATATCATCAATCACTCACAAGCCTGAAATATTTATTGTTGAAAGACTTGAGAATGGCTCTGGATATTGTAATTATCTAAGTGGAAGAAAATATGCAAATGTTCCTTTAGAGGCTATAGTAGAACCCCTCATTAAAGACGGTACTATCTACAATCTTCTATGTGCGTCATCTCACATGAGTAATTGTACCTCATCTTGTTACGACTGCATTCGTGACTATTCCAATCAGCAAGAACATCCGATTCTAGATTGGCGTTTAGGACTAGATTTAGCCAAAATTGCTTCTGATCCAGATGCCCAAATTGATTTCAATACAAAGTATTGGCAAGAGTATATCGAAAATAATGTTGGTTTATTGTTAGAAAAACGACATCTGCAATTTTCTAAACATGAAGATTTATACATTGCAACTACTAGTACAGGAGAAGTTGGTGGAATAATAACACATCCTCTATGGTCAACAGAATACATAGAATCTATTTTAGACAAACATTCTATTCTCAAAGAAATAGATATAATTTCTATATTTGACTTAGGAAAATCAGTATAAGTAATGTTTATTTTACCTACATACAAATCATTATGTATAAACGCATCCCAATAAATATACCAATATTCATGTTTGGCCTTTCAAGTATAATTGGTAGTAATATATTTTAGTTAGTAAAAAGTCATTATCAAGCTAAACATAAATCAGTTATACTTTCGTTGAACGAAAATACAAACAAAAGAATAAAAATGATATTTTCAAAATTCCCTTTTTCTACAGGAAAAGGGAATTTCTTGTTCATACATTTCTTACTCTTAAAATAAAACTTTACCTTTGTAAAGATTATAAATTTGTAAAACATTAAATATTTCACAAATAAAATAAGCCCAACAAGATGAAAGAAGAACCCGACAGTCTGTCTGTCCCTTACAATTTTGCCCGTTGCTTCAACGATCAATGTCCACAAGCCTCAAAATGCCTGCGCCACATAGCTACACAACTTGATACAACAGATAACCTTTATATCTCCATCGTTAATCCGACACGTTATCCTGCGGATGGGAATCAGTGCGAATGTTTTAAAACTACTGTAAAAGTCCATGTGGCATGGGGACTTAAACAGTTGCTTAACAGAATTCCTTATGAGGATGCAGTCAGTATCAGAATACAATTAGTGGGACACTACGGGAAAACAGGATATTATCGGTTCTATCGTGGAGAACGGGGGCTTATGCCTAAAGACCAAGCCTATATAAAACAACTATTCCGTAATAAAGGGATAAAAGAAGAACCAACTTACCAACGCTACACAGAAGAATATATTTGGTAAGTTGCTGTCATCTGTCACAGATTAGGGGTTAATAGTTTAGTAATGAACCGATAAGTCCGTGACAGCAAGAGGTGACAGCAGGGTGATGGCATTTTTGCTGTCACTTGGTTATTAGTCTTACGACATGATAGAGTGTACCGCTACGCGTATCTTTGGAAGGGATTTCTTGCTTTTTCAGTATTCTTCCGAAAGAATTAACCCTCTTGACAGACATCGGGATTGAACTACCTTTTTGAATATCTTCCATAATCTCTGCTGGAGACAGCCACTCCCCTTCTTCAGGCTGCGCGGCACGAAAATAACGGAAGAAAAGTTGCTCTTCCGGCGGGACTTGTTCAAATTCACGGTTGTTTTCCACCATGATCTTTTCTTCCTCCTGATCGAACCAGTAACGTTCGCCATGTTCCAGTTCATACATAGCTTGTGCGTAAAGCTGCTCATAGTCTATCGGACGGTTGGTGTCAATCACTCCGGTCACTTCGATACAAATAAAACGACGACTGCCGGAAGGGTCGGTCAACAGGTCTTTTTGGTTACTCGTAGCTATGAATGAGGCGTAACGACGCATTTCAAGCACGGCACTGCCATGAGGTTTCTTCACATTCAGTACAGGCTTTTGCAGAATATGTTTCAGAAAGCCTTGTTGTGTCGAACTCACCTGGTCAAATTCATCGATATTGATAAGCGCAAAACGATTGAGGTAAAGTTCGGCATCTTTCTTTCGGGAGAAATCAATACTGTCGGTATAGTAGGAACGCTCGGTAGGGGGCATTATGCTCCGGCAAAAGGTGGATTTACGTGTCCCTTGCGGTCCAACAAGTAAAGGAGAAACACTGTTTGCATACTTTTTATTACTTCCTTTCCAATGAGAAACCATATTGAGGAACCAACGGTGGAACAAATCCATCCAATACGGATTCTTACAAGGGACGGTGGCTGCCAATGCACGGATACGGTCTTTGCCGTCCCACGCAGGAAGCCGGTAGAGAAAATCTTCCAACGGGTTGAATACAGGCACACGGTTGGAGTAAATATAACGACTAATATCCCTGTCCCACAACGGGATGCCTTCCATTTGCGCATCTAAAGCAATGCTATTCAGCGCACGTTTGTCGAGAGGATTGAAGCGGAAACGGAAAGAAAGTCTTTCACGATATTCTACCTCGCCAATTTGAGTGTTATGACGGAATTCATAGCGGCGTTTCATGAATTCTTCTGTCTGCAAGGCGAGTTGCTGCTCTTTAGTCAGGCTGATATTCTTACCAAAGCCTTTGCACTCGGTATATATATTGCCAATCATTTGCCGGATAAGCTCTTCCTGTTTATACATATAGAAGTGGAAAATGGTACGTTTCACAACTTCTTCTTGCGGAAGTCCCGAAGCAAAACAGTTTTTAGCCAGTTGGACGACTAAAGGATGCCATGTGTCTTCGCACAATTCGAGTCCCGCTTCCCTAAGATCAGCATAAGCTTTCCGAAAAGCGGCTTCGAAAAGCATCAGAAATGCATTTTCCGCATCATATCCCGGTACGGCACGAGTCAATGGAGACTTCTCCGCCTGAACCGCTTCACGGAAAGTGGTTTCTTCGGGCATTGATGATGGTTGAGAGAGATAAAATTGGACTGAATCCGGACGATATATGATGTCCGGATCGTGGGATAAGCGTGAATATTGTTCCAAAGTCGGCTCTTTAGGAAGTATATCGAATGGAATCTGGGGCTGATAACATTTCACAGCCAATCGATAAGCATGGGCGTGGAATAATTCCGCTTCTTCCCGTGTATTGGGAAGCGAGTTGTCCGGTCGGGTAAAGGTAGTCCATATTTTCACCGTTTTGCCACTTGAACCCATAAAAACACAACGGGTTTGTGGTTGCTCACAGGCTTTTTGTTTCACTAAAGCGATTTCCGACTTATTGGACAAGGGACCGATGGTCAGTTCTACAATACCGTTGTAGTTTTTCATCTGTTTCTGACCATTTACTTTTCGGAATTCGGCAGCAGGAATTATTTGAGGAAGTTTATTGGCAAACATACACCGCTCATCGGGAAGGGTATATCGCAAATGCTCTCTGAATGTAGAAACAGGACGGGATTTTATTTCTGTCTTTATCTTATTTACCAGTATATCAAGATCCATTACGCTAAGCGCTATCGTATCTTCGTTCTTACGAAATTGAGTAATTTTCATTAATTTGATAATAAATTGTTTTGTCAGCGCCTTTGTGATCGTTGAGACTGCTAAGTTACTCATATTATCCGGGACCGACAAGAAAAACAATATTTTAATATAGAGAATTATTGATATATCAAGTGCCTATTTAGCCGAGAGAAACGGGATTGTTATCACTCAATTACGGTTCAAGTTATTTTTCTCTGCTTGGAACTAAAGTTTCAGCTAGGAGAAACTAGAGTTTCATCGGTAAGAAACCAATAGTTTCAAGTAATTGAAACCAGAGTTTCAAGCGTATGAAACTAAAGTTTCAAACCTTTAAACCAACAGTTTCACGCCTTGAAACTGTTGGTTTAAAGGCAGGGTACAACTCATAAGTACGGGGATAATAAATTGAACGACTTATCTTTCTATAGCTGATACTATTCATTTCCAAACAGTATCTTTGATTTTTTCTTTGTTTTTTGGGGTGACAGCATTATTGCTATCACACTGCTGTCACCTTATGCTGTCACGCTATTAAGTTCTTATACTCTGCAAGTTAGATTATAATCTGTGACAGATGACAGATATATTTTGTTTTTTTATTTCATAGAGTTGCGTAAGCTGAATTCAATTCATAAATGCGACACCTCTTTATTTCACTGAAGGCAACTATTCCACCCCGTATCATATTCCGCGATTTTCCCCTTGCATAACCTCTGATACACATTATTCACTACGAAAATTTAACTTGCTAGTTATCAGAAAAATAATCCATTCTTTCGTTCCATGTTTTCTTGCGTTCTTTTGCCAGAATTCAGACTACAAAAACAAAGAAAATTTGGTAGAAAAGTAATAGTCTTTTTGATATTCGGTAGGATTTACGTATTTAGCAGCAAAATATTCGGTAAGAAAAATGTGATTCAATAGTAAAAGTTCGGCAGGAAAAGTGTATATTTGTACTAGACATCAAATTTAATAATAGACTACCATGTATAGAAACATTATAGAGCAGCTCAAGGAATGGAAGAACAAGGAAGGTAGAAAGCCCCTTATCTTATCAGGCGCACGCCAGGTTGGCAAAACCTATATTCTTAAAAGATTCGGAGAACAAGAATTTGCTAATGTAGCTTATATCAATTGCGATGATAATGAATTGGCAAAGAATCTGTTTATGCAAGATTATAATATACAACGTATCATCCTTGCAATAGGTGCCATCACAGAGCAAAGCATAGAAGCCGGTAAAACATTGATTATCCTTGATGAAATCCAAGAATCGCCACGCGGATTGTCAGTTTTGAAATATTTCTGCGAAAATGCCCCCCAATATCATGTGGCGGTTGCAGGGTCGTTATTGGGTATTACTATGCATAGAGGTGAATCGTTCCCTGTTGGGAAGGTCGATATTCTGCATATCTACCCCATGACATTCGATGAATTCCTATTAGCAAAAGGCAAAAAACAAATGGTTGATATTCTTCGTTCCAAGGATTGGATAACGATAAAACTACTTAAAAACGAATACGTCAAGGCGTTGCGCGAATACTATTTTGTAGGGGGTATGCCCGAATCAGTCATGAAATTCATTGAAACCAATGATGCCATTAAAGTGAGAGAAGTCCAAAACAATATTCTTTACACTTACCAAAAAGATATATCGAAGCACGTGCCTACTTCGGAATCCAATCGTATCAATATGGTGTGGCAATCCATGCCTTCACAATTAGTGAAAGAAAATAAGAAATTCATCTATGGTGTGACAAAACCGGGAGGTAGAGCTAAAGATTTTGAAATAGCTATCCAATGGCTGATGGATGCCGGTTTGGTCTATAAGGCAGAAAGGGTGAACGAAGCTAAGATGCCCTTAAAATTCTATGTGGATATTTCCGGTTTCAAACTTTTCCTTTTAGATTGTGGCTTGTTGGGAGCCATGAGCGAAACCCCACCGGAAAAGCTATTAGTAGCTGAAAACGGCATGGAGGAATCAAAGGGAGCCTTTACGGAGAATTATGTGATGAGTCAATTAGTAGCGACACGCGATACTTCTGTTTTCTATTATAGTAACGATGCGAAATTAGAGATAGATTTTCTGATTCAGCATGGTGGTGAAATCGTTCCGATAGAGGCAAAGGCAGAAGAGAATCTCCGTGCCAAATCACTTTCCACCTTTGTGGCTTCTCGTCCAGGTATGCACGGATTGCGTTTCTCCATGTCGGATTATCGAGAGCAGGACTGGATGACGAATGTTCCGCTTTATGCTATATCAACTTATTTCTAAATTCAGCAGAAAATATGATTGCGAGATTTTATCTACCATGAAGAAGAATCCGACATACGAAGAACTTTTTGAAGCCAATGTACGGCTCCAAGAGGAAAACAAAGTCTTAAAAGATGAAATCAAACATCTAAATATGCAACTACATATAGAGGATAAGCCACAAAAAAGTATTGTAACCACTCATTTGTCTTTGGAAGAAAAGGTCGCATTGTTTAGAGAGTTATTCCATGGTCGGAAAGATATTTTTGCAAGAAGATGGTATAGCAAGAATAGTGGAAAATCTGGTTACCAACCTGTATGTTTGAATGAATGGGACAGACAATTATGCGATAAAAGGAAATATAAATGTACCGAATGTCCTAATCGCCATTTTAAGGAGTTAAGTTATGAAGATGTTTATAGACATCTTGAGGGTAAGGATATTGATGGGTGCGATGTAATCGGAGTATATGCTATCCTCCCGGATAACAAATGTAACTTCCTTTGTGCCGACTTTGATGATAAATCATGCGAGCATGGCTATCAAAATGATGTATTATCCTATATAAATGTTTGTAAGGAATGGAAGATTCCACATGCCATTGAGCGTTCACGCTCGGGAAACGGTGCACATGTCTGGGTATTTTTTGAAATATCTTTGGAAGCAAGTAAGGCGAGGAAATTAGGCAATACCATATTAACAGAAGCTATGGAAAGAAATGGACGGATGAGCTTCAAGTCATACGACCGATTCTTCCCAAATCAAGACAGATTACCGGAAGGTGGTTTCGGAAATTTAGTCGCATTACCTCTACAAGGCAAAGCTCGGAAAGAAGGGAATAGTGTTTTCGTAGATGAAAACTTTATGCCGTATGAAGACCAATGGACGTATTTGGTGGGTGTGCAAAAAGTTTCAGAAATATTGGTTGATAGGATTTTATTGAAGCATGGAATAACATCAGAACTTGGAGATTTGTCAACTACAAGCGAAGCCAAACCTTGGGAAACACCATCAACACAAAAGATAGCAAAAGAAGATTTCCCCAAGAAACTGCTTCTCATAAAATCCAATATGCTTTATATCCCTCTGGAAGATCTTTCTGCAAAGGCGATTAATCACTTAAAACGCATTGCCTCTTTCAAGAATCCGGAATTCTATGCAAAATTGGGAATGAGGTTATCTACATATAATGTACCTCGCATTATTTCATGTGCAGAGCCATCGGATAAATACATCGCCTTACCTCGTGGATGTGAGGATGCTATTATTAATTTGTTGGATGAAAACCATGTTTCTTATCGTATGAACGATCAAACGGAGCTTGGCACACCAATCTCTGTTCAATTCAAAGGGGAGTTACGTGAAGAACAGGTTGCAGCTATAAAAAATTTGATACCACACAACAATGGCGTATTATATGGAACTACAGCATTTGGAAAAACCGTAGCGGCTATCGGATTGATAGTGGAGCGCAAAGTAAACACACTTATTCTTGTACATACCAAAGCCCTGCTCGACCAATGGAAAACCCGATTGGAAGAATACTTGGTGATAGATTACAAGCAAGAGGATACACCACACAAACGTGGACGCAAAAAAGTATTTTCTCCTTTTGGGACATTGGATTCCAAAGGAAACAATTTACATAGTATGGTAGATATTGCCCTGATGCAATCCTGTTTTGAAGAAAATGATATAAAGCCCTTTATCCGAAATTACGGCATGGTGATAGTGGACGAGTGTCACCATGTTTCAGCGGTAAATTTCGAACGGATATTGAAGTACTCAAACGCCCGTTATGTATATGGACTGACGGCAACGCCCATTCGCAAAGACGGACATCAACCTATTATCTTTATGCAATGCGGTCCTATCCGTTATTCTGCTGATGCAAAAACACAGATGGCTTCGCAAACATTTGAACGGTTACTTATACCTCGTTTTACAAATTATCGGGAATTGACGGATGATAAGAAAACATATACTCAAACCATACAAGGAATGAGTAATGACATCTGTCGGAACACACGCATCATAGACGATGTATGTAAAGCATTAGAAGATGGACGTTCCCCTATTATTTTGACCAACCTCACCTCTCATGTAGAAATATTGGCAACCATGCTTACCTCAAAGTGTAAGAATGTAATAACGCTTGTCGGCTCGGAATCAATAAAAGAAAAACGCTCGAAAATGGAGCGTTTGCACAATATTCCCAAAACAGAACTTTTCGTAATCGTTGCCACGGGCAAGTATGTGGGAGAAGGCTTCGACTATCCCCGGCTTGATACGCTATTTCTCGCCTTGCCCGTTTCGTGGAAAGGCATTGTAGCACAATATGCAGGTCGTTTACATCGTGAGTATCCAGGCAAGAAAGATGTTATTATTTATGATTACATTGACATTCATCTGCCCTTATGTGACACCATGTATAAACGGAGATTGAAAGGATATGCAGCGGTGGGCTATAAATTGAGAACAATTAATCCGACAAATCTTTTCCACGATTCTCCGGATATCATATTTAATGGAAAGAATTTTTTAAGACCATTTCTTTCCGACCTATCATGTACTCGTAAATCGGTAGTGATATCTTCTTCCAAATTATGGTTTAGCATACGGACTCCCATGCTTGATATGCTACAAGAACTTACCTTACGAGGTGTTCAAATTATAGTATTCGTAAAATGCCATTCAGAAAAGGATGAATTATTGAAAAGGATTGGTGTTAAAGTGATTGCCAAAGAGAATTTGTCTTTACATATTACAGTTATTAACAAATCATTAATATGGTATGGGAGTGTGAATTACCTCGGTTATAATACGGAAGAGGATAATGCGATAAGGATTTCAGAGAGTGTGATTGCGGAAGAAATGTTAGAGTTGTTGTATAATAATAAAAAATTATAGTAAGTAGCAAATATGAAAAAAGAGTATGTCTTTTCTTGGGCTGAAAATACCGAGGGGAAAATGGTGCATGTTGATAGTGTATCAAGAGGTTTACGTTGTGAATGTACTTGCCCGAATTGCCATGAAAAATTACTTGCCAGACATGGTGATGAAAGAGAACATGGATTTGCCCATCATAGTGATACCCGAGGAGCCCGTCTTGAAATATGTTACATGGTTATATTGTATAAATTGGCAGAGCAAATTATACAAACGAAGAAGCGGATTCATGCGCCGTCTTATTATGGTATATATAAGGAGGAGGATATTGAATTTGTTGATGTAAAAATCGATAGTCGTTTTGAGCGCGAGGACAAACAACCCGATGTGATTGCCACAACCCATGATAATAAACAATACCTGATAGAGTTCGTATTTAATTATAAAGTGCAACATAAGCAAGATATAGACTATCATAATCTGACTTGTCTTGAAGTTGATCTTTCCAATCAGACTTTAGAAACATTAGAGCAATTTCTTCTATCATCAAATGCGGATAGAAGATGGATTAACAATGAAGTCTATTTTAACGGAATAGAATTGATTTATCGGAGTAGAGGAAAATCTGTCAAGGTAGCATCTGAAACAGATTGCCAACAATGTAATTTGAGGTATTCGTGTTGTGCGGTAAAAGCCCTCCCTACATCATCAACTCCCATACTCATTGAAAATAATGGTCAAAAGTATAAACTTTGTAAAACGGAACTTCGTGAGCAAAAAGAGCATCGTCAATCTATTCAAACAGAACAAATTGAGATTAAAGATAATGCCCTGAAAAAAACTTGTTTTAATTGCGAGTATAATCTTAGTTGGGCTAATAAAAATGGATTGGCTAATTGCGGCTTACAACGTCCCAATATCCCTAAACGGCCTACTCCTGATTATGCAATATCTTGTCCTATGTTTAAACGAAAACGATGACAGATTACTCTTTCAAGTCCCTTCGATGCCCTTAAGCCCAGCATAGTGGAATATGACCTGCTTTCAAACTATAGTATCAACGGATTCCGCCATTGTATCATATTCCGCGATTTTCCCCTTGCATAACTTCCGAACAGGATAACCATCTGACAATTTTCAATGCTTTTACACACTAAATCCAGCAAGACTGTCAATTCTTCCTGTGTACGTTTAAGTAAACGTTTTATAGACCTTTTCATCATCATTCTTATTTGTAACTTTACAAAGGTACGAACTTTGTCATACCCAAACAACAGAGATACAAAAAAACTTATAACTAAGCATTTTAAAACCTCGCCAATACTTCCATCATTGCCGAACGACGTTTATATTTTATCCGGAACTCTGCAACTAACCTTTTCACAGCTTCCTGTCCCCCATTAAGTTTCTTTGCACACAACAACACTTGTGCTACAAATTCATAATGATTCCTTCCCATATTCTGTTCAGCGTAATCATTCAACAAAGAAACATACATAGCAATCAATGGCTCCGAATGAGTATTTTTCAGATGATGGGCATATTTCATCAATGCTTCCAACTGATTATAGTTTACTGATGACAATAACATGAATAGACGTTCATAATCCTTTTCTCTCACATAGATTTCCGCCTCATCATTTTCACCAAAAGAAAAATAGTTACTAAATTCTGTTTCCTTCATCATCGCATCCAGAAAACTCTTCCATTGTTCTTTCGGAATCAGAGTTTTGAGTTTATTGTAATATGTCAGTTTATCCCTGCCTGTCACAAACAATAGACGACATGTATCAATTACTTCGGAAGTCCGGTTGGTCGTCTCGTAAATCTTCAGTTTTATTTCCAACCATTTACTATCGGTACCGGGATATATCTCTTCTTTCGCAATCTCTATTCCTTCATCCAGCAAACGGATGGCTTCATCGTATTGGCAACGGACAATCAATTTTTCAACCTCCATCTCCCGTATTTCAGTCAGATAAAGATATTGGCGGATCGTTTCATTCGCTTTTTGCTCTTCATTCTGCTCCAATAATAAGTTGACTTTGCGAAGAACTAACTGATATAAATCATGAGTGTCCTTTCTTGTTTCAAGAAGTCCATCAATCAATTCCAAGGCTTTTTCTGTCGGCTGAATCGAAAGATTGATTTGCATCATAAGTTCATCTATATCATAGATTCCGTAATTTCGATAAGTAGATATTTCAGCAATCTGACGTAATTCCTGTAGAATATCCGTCTTTTGTTTCTGAGTTGTTTTAGGATGTCCAACCACTTTCATGAGTAAACCTCCTGCATGCTCACAATAAAGGGAAGTGCCAAAGTCATCATCATCGTCAATATATAGTAATTCATCCTCATAATTCTCACCGATAGAACGAAGTGTTTGAAGAGCTATGGCAATAGTACTATCCATATCTCCCAGACTCAAAAAGAAGTCTGCTTTCTTCAGAAAAACATCCATTCGATTGAAAACAGTTTCCCAATCACGACTGTAATCATTATAACGATTATGATAACGAGACTTTTTACTGTCACCGAAACTATTAAAAATCTTTTGGATTTCCGTTCTATAATCTTTTCCCTTTGATGTCGAAGACGATTCCTTGAATATAAAACGCTTCAAAAACGCTGCCTTAAATTCCGGATTCGTTGAGGCATATTCACTGATAAATGTAGAAATTTCTTGCGGACTAATGAATGACAACAATTGTTTGATGTCCACATCGGGCTGTACAACCTCTTCTTCCTTTGTAACTATTCTCATTTTTGAAAATGCACTACGACTCACTCGTTTATTATTATCACGAATTGCCAGAAGTGCTGCCACGACATGCTTGCAGATTTCTCCATCATACGGACAATCACAGTACCAGGATTCTACTTCCTTTCCGTTCATAGATATTTCTACATTATAATCATCCGTTCCCTCTACGGTTGCAGTCCATTCACCGGGTGAGGTTTCTTCCAGTTCGGAAACGGCATCTGTATCATAATACTCTTCCCCGCGCATCAATATCTTATAGGGGACAAAGTTCTCAAAATTATCCAGTGTAATCATATGACTAATTTATTCCTGTATATATCCTTCCTGTTCATACGCTTTCCCATATTTATGAATCATTGTCACCAATGGTCTTATACGCTCATCAGAAACAAGCATACCTCTATAACGCAAATACTGATTATCATAAAGCTGACGGTTTCCGGTCTTGAGACGCTTCTCCACATCCGCAGGAATGAAAAACTCCGCACGATTACCCAAGTGTACATAAAATTCATTTAAAAAGATAGAAATACCCGCCAAATCAATGTCTCCGAAATGAATATAACGATTGGGAATCATCTTTAGCCAATCACATAAATCCTTCGATTGCGGATAACGGGATACAAAAAGAACTTTCATTCCTTCAAACAAGTAGCTTTGGGCACGGATATGCTGAAAATTCTCTCCATTCTCTATACCCACTACTACGACATCTTCAGGGATACGGAAATCTTCGTAATCCTGCATGAAGATGGAAGTGCCTTGCAAAGGAGAAAGCACGCATGGTTCATCGTGAAGAGTAGCTTCGATAGGCGTATAACAATTGAGAAGAAAACCTTTGAACGTACGGGTATATCTCAATTTTGAGTTTCCTGCTTTTGCCACTTGCTCCGAACGTGACACTTCATCCGGACAACTCTTCATTTCAATCCAATCTTCCAGCTCCATGCCGGAAGTATAATTCTGGGAGATATAAATGCGGCATCCTTCCGGGTCAATCATACGAAAACTGCGCTTACTCCCTCGGGGAACAATAGTGATGATTCCCTCATCCATTAATCTATTTGCTATCAGTCCATCAAACTTTGTGTAAGGTATGAGCTCACCGCCCAGCATTTTCAGAACCAGCCGTGCCATTGCTAAAGTAAATAAACTACCACTCATTTTTCTTTCTGATTATAAGTTAATAATGGAACGACCTGTGTATTCGACCGCCCGTCCTTACTCAGCAAATAGGTATAACGGTAATCTTCCACATTATAAGTAGTGGGAGAACTGTTTACCAACAAGATATTCCGGCAATTGGCAAAGTCCAGAATGCCTTTCACATTATTGGGATGCAGTTTTCCTATTTCATCCATCATACAATGGATTTTAAAGTCACCAAACTTACGTGACGCCTTCTCTTTGAACACATTAATCAGCATGATATTGACCATTGCTTTCACCAAAATGTCCGTACCGTCAGAACCTACATTGGCAATCTTCTCCACCCATCCCGTGTCGTTATCATTCTCTTTCACGCGGAACTCCAGTTTGAATGTATCGGCAAGCGCCAACCGTCTGCGTCCCGGCTCGTCGAGCAGGAATTTCATAAACGACAGCAAATGCCGGACAGCCGTCGCATTGACATCTTCACGGGAATCTTGCGAGAACAAGTCAACCTTCCCCATATTATACTGGTTCTCATCACTAAACCGTTTAATCTCCAGCAATAGCTGCATCAGTTTATCGCTGCTCTGAAGCGGGCGAAGAGCTATTTCCTTTATTACTCCGGCAAAATTCCGCTTGACAAAATCATCATTGATATCCTTTATCGTTCTGTGTATCTCGCTTTCATTATGTGTCAAATCCCCCACTTCCTTTGAAATCCGCCGGATTATGTCCGTATACCGTTCACTGATATGTTTCTGATAATCGGAGATTTTATCATTATCCACAAACTCGCACAGATTGGAAGCAAAATCATAGTAATCCTGTTCTCCAATCAGCTCCGTACGGAAATGGAAGGTGTTTTTTGACGAGAAGTTTCCATTGAACTGCGTCACTACTCTCTTGAATTCCTCTGTTTTTCTGATGGTAGATACGATAAGCGACTTCAACTCTTCTACAATAACATCGCAACTCTTCCGGGTAGGTTTCTCTCCTATTTCCACCACAGAGGGCGGACAGAAAGTTTCATCTTTCCGAAACATATCCACTTTATTCAACCCGTCCTCCAATGAGTGTAGTTCTTTACGAATCCGGTCGAGATGGTCATCCGCCCCTTTTTTCTGAATCTGCAACTTCTCCTTTTTCAGAGCAAAACGTTCGTCCAATGCAACCAGCTTCGCATCCAGTTCCTTCTTCCGGCTTCGCGTAGCAGGTTCTTTATCAAACAATTCCGCCTTGTCTCTTTCATAATAAAGAACTTGCGGGCGGGATTTGCCAATATAGTCCAATTCTTTATTTATTTCGGCAAACCTTTCATCATACTTGCGGATAGTAACCGTATCGGCCCCCTTTCCATCCAATTCACTCTCCTTCGCCTGCTTCAATTCCTTTTCCCGCTCCGCAGTCTGTTGTTTCATCCGGCCTATCTCTTGCTGAACACCGGCAATAAACTCCTCCAGTTCCTTCCGGAGTTCCGTCCTGCTGTCATTATACACTTTCCGGCAGGCTTTCAACAGTTTTTCCCGTTCCGCCAAATGCTTTTCCTTCTCTCCTTCCGCCAGTCGGGTGAGGCGGTCGGTACAAAGTTGCCGGGCTGCTTGTTGCCTGTCGCGCTCCTGCTTCATTTCCTCGGGAGTGCGGACAGAACGCTCGATTGCTGTCAGATTGAGTGAAACGCCGAACAAAGTAGCTTCCTTATTCACTAATTGAGGTTGCAGCTCATTGTTGTACAACACCAGTTCCTCATCCGCCACCTTGCCTATCGTCTCCTGCCAATCCGGTTTGTTCTTCTCCAACCATTCACACAAAGAACCTTTTCGTTTCTCAATCAAGGCGTCCAATGTTTGTAACTGTTCTTCAATCGCACTCCGCTCTTTGCGAACGATCTCCATCTTTGCCTGAAATTCCCATTTCAATTCTTTCACTTTCCATTCACACTCCTGCCTCAACTGCTTTATTTCTCCTTGTTGCTGACGAATATTAAGCTCCAGTTCCTTGTCCTTTTTGCGCAGTTCGTTAATCCCGTCTTCACAATCAGACATTTCCTTTTGATGGGGATGTTCGTATTTCACCTTTTGAAGTTTCAGGTTACACTTTGCCTGTTCATCGCGCAACTGCCGGATACGATTATCCACAGTCTGCACTTTCTCTTCTTGCATTGCCCTTACTTTCTCTTCTTCCACACGAAGTTGTTGCATCAATTCCTCCTGTTTGCCGGCAATCTCCGCATTCCGAGCATTTATCCGTGCTTGCTGGCTATTCTCAAAAGTACGGAAATCAGCTTCCAATTTCTCAAACAGCAATCGGTACTTACTCAATACATCCTCATAAGCTCTTGTCAGTTCCGATTTCATATTCCGGACTTGTTCAAGTTCCTGAATCAGTAGTTCTTCGCAAGATACCCGTTTGATGATTTCTTCAATCTGCATCTGCTCGTAATGCAGACGTTTCTCACGTATCTTTTTGAGCAAATCGTTTATTATACCTATATCCCTAATCACACCATCACGTTCATTGGTGTACTTTTGTTGCAGTTCACCCATAAGCCGTAGCAACCGTTCACGTTCCGTCTCCGCTTTAGCCTGTTCTTCCTTCACTAACGGAATCTCACGCAAAGCCCGTTTCTCCGCAAAGTTAAGCTCCGCACGCCCTTCACCAATCTGCTTTTGGGTATAAATCAAGTCACGATAGGCGTTCATTACTTTCTCCGCCATCTTCCGGACAGGCACTTCTCCATTCTTGTTCTTTGTAAACCAAAGCATCACATCCCTGTATTCCTGCTCGAATTCCTTTATCTGGCTACGATAGAAGTCCAAATCGACAGAGATATCCTCATCACTCATCGAACGGATAATGGTATCTTTTATAAAATCAGCATCCAGTTTGGAATTTAAAAAGACATTCTGTATCGTCCGCGGAATATTCTGATATTTTGCACTTTCCACAATGGCAAACTTGCGGTAAGGTATCATTTCATGCTTGCGGTTATTACCGAAAATAATGTCCCGATACATTTCATAGCTAGTCACTTGTGCAGTAATCTGAATCTTCGAACCGATATGTTCTCGGATACGTACCCATTCAGAATGTACCACATTGTGTTCGTCAATGAACCAGTCCTGTTGGAATGGCGCATCAATAAAACGGAAAAACACCCGTCCCTGGGATTTGGCAGCTACCACACAATACGCCCCATTCTCCCGCATCACCTCATAAATAATGTAAGAATTGGCATAAGGAAAGTAAAAAGCATCGAAGCTTTTCTTCTCCTTCGGAATGCCCAGTCTTAGTTTGTCAGCATTATAAAAGAATAGGATGGCACGGAGCAGCGTACTCTTACCAACACCTTGCGTACCTATAAAATGTACGTTCCCATCCAACTTCACTTCCGAATATGGAATATGGGCACTGTTCAGAAAAATAATCTTATTCAGGTATCTCATCTTGCACCTCCTCTGAAATTGTGATACAATCAACCAAGTCCTCCATATAATGGAAAGCCGACAATACTTTATATGTCCCATCGAGTTCGTTTTCTTTCTCTATCAGTCCTATACTCTCCAGTTCTTTCAACAGTTTGCCGACAACTTCATCATATTTCTTCTTATCCGAAAACAGTTTGGTTGCCTTTTCTTTCAGTTCGATATCGCATCCTATCTGAATTTCAATATCAGCAGCACGGAACAGAAAGCCCGGGCCGAATGCCGAATGATAGGTTTTTAGGAAACTCAGGTAATCAATCCACTTCTGAATCGCTTCCAGTTTACGTTCCAAATCGACTTTCGATTCCTTGCGAGTAAAGTAGTAATAACCGTCACCGCCTTCCAAATAGAAACCGACACCTTTATAGTAATCATAATAATCGGGCAAATCTTCCTCAATGGCATCATACAAGCGTTTCACTTGGGTAGAGACACTATTGGAAGAAATGAATCCCCCTTTGCTAAGTATATTAAATATTTCTTCAGTGTATTTCATGGTCATCTGTTTTTAGCATTCAGCATACATCATTTGGCATATATTAAAGGGTATTCCACTTCATCGGAGATTTCATAAGTATCCGTAAATCGAAGTTCGTCGGCATACTGTGATGCCAGTTGGCAGAAAAAGATTAATTTCTCTCCACGTGTCACCTCTTTCCGGTAGCGATAGTTCATCACAAAAGAGAACAGGTGGGTGCTGGACGCCATAAATGAATTATGCACTTCCTGCAAGTTTACGGTATCTATCATTTGCGACTGCCCATCCAGGTATCCTTCTGGAATGGCATCTGCCAGTTGTTTCATTCCTTTCGGAGAATTTCTCTGCCGCGCGACAAGTTTCTTCAAAATCTGAAAAGCCTCATCGGAAGTCCGTAGATTATCAATGGAAAGCTTGATGCGATAACCGACCTGCGGCTCCATCCAGACAGGATTTTTTTGTGCGGCAACAGAACGGATACTTGTATGTTCTTCCAACAAGAACTGGTCTTTCAGGTACTTCAACTTCTTTACTTTCTCAAAGATACGGTTCTGATAATCTATCAGATTCAGATAATGGATGATTTGTTTCTGGATTTCAATCAGGTTATGGTACGAGTCATTTAGCTGAAGTTTTACATCACTTACTACATTCCGCATCTGTACGTCCATCGCCACCCGGAAGAAAACAGGCTGTCCGTAGTCTATCAATTCCTCACTTTTACGGATCAGCAGAGCAATATTGTTCCGTTTCTCATCAAGCCGGACAAGTTTGGTTTTCTTTATCTTATAATTCGGTTCGTTCTTATAAGTATTATCCATGTTCCTTTTCAAGTCCATCACATTGCGGACTGTAGTCAGAGCGATGTTTTTTAGACAGCGTTTCACTTCACGCTGGTAGTTGTATTTACGTTGCTCGTTGTTCTCTTTCAGATAATAGTCAATATTTTCATTCAGTCGCGTCAGGTAATCCTGCACGAAAGAAACATTGATTTCTTCATTTACTTCGAGCACATCTTCAAAGAATTTCAGATAGATATCTTCCATTTCCAGAAAGTCACCAGTATCCCGGATAACCCCATAGTCAATCAGATAACGGATACGCTCTTCCTTGTACTCTGTCATTTCAAGCGCATAATCGTAGCGGAACGAAAGAGACTTCCGTTTGGCAAACATTTCTTTCAGAAGCTCTTTCTCCCTGTCCAGACTTTTGACAAGTTCTTCTATAGAACGAAAAGTGCTCATATTAGTTTTGTCTTTTAATGGTGTTTACTACTTCAAAATATTTACATAGTATATATTTCAGTAATAAGATATCACAAAAATAACATAAATGAAATAGTAAACCTAATTTCTGTATCAATATTTTTATTACTACAAAAATTGAGAAACTAACTCTACATATTCATTATACAACTATAAATTTCAAGTAAGAATTTGCAAAGGCAATTACTATTTATACCTTTGTGACTTCAATAAAGAATATGATTTCAATAGAGAATTAGTAACCCGTTAAAAGAGGAAATTGATTATGCGTTCATTCATAGTATTTCTTTGTTTAGTCCCCACCCTCCTGTTTGCCCAACAAACTCAACTGGAGACACAGTTGAAAGAAGCCATCAAAGGAAAGAAGGCCGAAATAGGAATAGCCGTCATCATTGATGGGAAAGATACGATAACTGTCAATAATGATATTCACTATCCACTGATGAGCGTATTCAAGTTTCATCAGGCATTAGCATTGGCCGATTATATGGGAAAACAGAGGCAATCGCTGGAAACCCGGTTAGCCATAAAAAAATCGGATTTAAAGCCGGATACTTACAGTCCGCTACGGGATAAATATCCGCAGGGTGGAATTGAAATGAGTATTGCCGACCTGCTAAAATATACACTTCAACAGAGTGACAACAATGCCTGCGATATTCTTTTTGATTATCAGGGAGGTCCCGATGCTGTAAACAAGTATATCCATTCACTGGGAATTCGGGAATGTGCCATTGTCGGTACGGAAACTGCCATGCACGAAGACTTGAACCTATGTTATGAAAACTGGACTACTCCGTTGGCCGCAGCCGAATTAGTGGAAATATTCCGTAAGAAGCCATTGTTTCCCAAAGTGTACAAAGACTTCATATTTCAAACAATGGTGGAATGTCAAACCGGGCAAGACCGTCTGGTTGCTCCGCTGCTCGACAAAAAAGTAACCGTAGGTCATAAAACCGGAACGGGAGATCTTAATGCGAAAGGGCAACAAATCGGTTGTAATGACATCGGTTTCGTTCTTTTGCCCGGTGGACGTACTTATAGTATAGCTGTCTTCGTGAAGGATTCCGAAGAAAATAATCAGGCGAACAGTAAGATTATCGCTGATATTTCCCGTATCGTTTATGAATATGTAATGCAGCATTAAGATAGAGACAAAGTACGTTCGGTACGAATGAAGATTGAAACAAAGTAATAGAAATTAGAAAATTCATTTACATGAAACTACATCATATCGCTATCTGGACCTTTCGTCTGGAAGAATTAAAAGAGTTCTATGTCCGCTTCTTCGGAGGAAAAAGCAACGAAAAATACATCAATCCCAAGAAAGGATTCGAGTCCTATTTTATCTCTTTTGGAGAGGGAACAGACTTGGAACTGATGAGCCGTACAGATGTACAGAACACTCCCATTGAAGAAAACAGGGTTGGACTGACACACTTTGCTTTCACCTTCCCCAGCCAGGAAGAAGTATTACGCTTCACCGAACAAATGCGTTCGGAAGGATATACCATCGCCGGCGAACCGCGTACTTCGGGAGACGGATATTTTGAAAGTGTAGTCCTCGATCCTGACGGAAACCGGATTGAGTGCGTATATCGGAAAACAACAAACGAGTCGAAAAACAAAGCAAGACAGGAAACTGAAATAGATAGTATTCCCCCCGTGACGCTCCATACAGAACGTTTGTTTCTCCGCCCTTTCGAAGAAAGAGATGCAGAAACGTTCTTCGCTTGTTGCCAGAACCCGAATCTGGGAAACAATGCCGGATGGCCGCCCCATCGTACGTTGGATGAATCCCGCCGGATACTTCATTCCACATTTATCAACCAAGAGGGAATATGGGCAGTGATACTAAAAGATACAAAACAGCTAATCGGTTCCGTAGGAATTATCCCCGACCCTAAACGCGAAAATCCGCAAGTGAGAATGTTGGGTTACTGGCTCGACGAATCTCATTGGGGCAAAGGATACATGACCGAAGCAGTGCAGGGTGTCCTCAACTATGGCTTTGAAGAATTGCGGCTTAGCCTCATCACAGCTACCTGTTATCCACACAATAAACGTTCGCAGAAAGTACTGAAAAAGAACGGTTTTATCTATGAAGGTACACTTCATCAGGCAGAATTGACTTACAACGGAAACATCTACGACCACCAATGCTACTACCTGCCCGGCATCTCCCAACCTACTCCGGAAGACTATGATGAAATCCTCCATGTATGGGAAATGTCCGTTCGCCACACGCATGATTTCCTGACGGAAGAACATATCCAGTTCTATAAACCACTGGTGCGGAAGCATTATTTACCCGCTGTTGAACTTTTTGTCATCCGGAATGCCAACGGAAAGATTGCCGCTTTCATGGGATTGAGCGACGAACTGATCGAAATGTTATTCGTACACCCCGACGAGCAGGGAAAAGGATATGGCAAACGATTAATGGAATACGCAAGAGACAAAAAACATATGGATAAGGTGGACGTAAACGAGCAGAATGAAAAAGCACTTCAGTTCTATCTCCATTTGGGATTCCAAGTCATCGGCAGAGATGAAACGGACAGCATGGGCAAACCTTTCCCCATTCTTCATTTGCAACTGCCGGAAGCTGATTCCGCTAATAGAGATTAATTCCCCAAAAACGAAAGCTACATGAACCTACGTGCAAGATTATCCGAACGAGTACACATTGAAGATATCAGAGAGGTACTCCACTTTATACAGGATGATGAACGGCTTAGAGAAGAAATCTACCAACTGATATTCGACGAAGACGCTATCGTCTCCTATCAGGCATTGTGGGTATGTACTCATTTCTCAAAGGCAGATGTAGAATGGTTAAGCCGGAAACAAGAAGAATTGATTGACGCTGCCATGACCTGCCCACACTCGGGAAAACGGAGAATGATCCTGAACCTGATATGCCAGCAACCTGCCGCCGATCCGCCACGAGTGGATTTCCTTGATTTCTGCATGGAACGCATGATATCCCGCGAGGAACCACCGGGCGTGCAATCGCTCTGCATGAAACTGGCTTATCAACTGACACGCTCCATCCCGGAACTGCAACAGGAACTACGCACAATACTGGAAATCATGGAGCCCGACTTACTGGTTCCCGCTATCCGTTCCGTACGAAAAAACACCCTGAAAGCCATGAAAGCAAAGAAAAACAGATAATTTCTATTGCTTTTATCTCACCGTTCAACTAGAGTATATTCAGATGGAATATCTGGGATATACCCGTCACCGAAATCTGAATACCGATGCAGAAAGTGAAAAAAGCAACGAGCTTATTAATAATTTGATTTCCCACCGGTCCCAACCTCTGAATAAACCTCTGCCCTTGCGAAAGGAATACATAAAAGATGGCCGCCATACAAATAATAACAAGTGCAATGACCAAATAATTAATCCCAGTTTGCAACAATTTGCCTTTAACACTGGCAGACGCCATCAAAGTAAAGATAACCGATATACTGCCCGGCCCGATACTGATAGGAAACGTGATGGGATAAAATATCTTCTGCTCGATGTTTTTCCATCTGAAACCGTCTACATTCTTGCTGGCCTCTTCTTCTTTATCAGACGAACCCGAATCCCCCAACAGCTCCATTGCCGTCTTACAAATCAGTATTCCACCTCCCAACTGAATAACAGGAATAGCCAGACCGAAAATCAACAGAAACAAATGCCCTATCACCAATGTCCCTACACCGATCATTATAAAATTGAGCGTCAGCTTCTGAATGGCTGCTTTCCGCTGTTGAGGATCGAGGTCTGTAAAGAATCCATTGACGACAAAACCATTCCCCAAAGGATTTATCACCGGAAACAGCGCCATAAACGATGACGAAAATATGATGAGAAGATTACTTAATGACATAATACCTGTTTTTTGATACTTTATTAATATCTGATATGTATCTAAAACATAAATGGAACGTTATTGTTTTGAGAATATGCTTTTGCAAGAGGAATCCGCATCGGTTGGATACCCCGTGAAAGCAGCTTATAATAAACCTTTAACTAGAAATTAAAATTATGTGTACAAGAGTCGTTTATTCGGGAAAAAATGGAATGGTGGCAACCGGCCGGTCTATGGACTGGAAAACAGAAATGCACAGCAATCTTTGGGTATTTCCCAAAGGTATGGAAAGAAATGGAGAAACGGGAGCCAACTCCCTGAAATGGACGTCCAAGTATGGCAGCGTGGTGACTTCGGCTTTCGAGATTGCCAGTACAGACGGGATGAATGAAAAAGGGTTGGTTGCCAATCTGTTATGGTTGCCCGAAACGGAGTATCCGGTCAGAGATCAAAGTAAACCGGGACTTGCCATTACTGCATGGGTGCAATATATGCTGGATAACTTCGCCACCGTAGACGAGGCTGTCGCTTCCATTGATGAAAACACTTTCCAAGTGGTATCAGACCTGATGCCGGATGGTTCCCGCCTGGCAACCTTGCATTTATCTATTTCCGACGCAACGGGCGATTGTGCGATATTCGAATATACGGTTGGAAAGCTGACTATCTACCACAGCAAGGAGTACAAAGTGATGACCAACTCCCCTACCTACAACAAGCAACTGGCACTAAACGAATACTGGAAATCAATAGGAGGATTGAGCTTCCTGCCCGGAACCAACCGACCGTCCGACCGTTTTGCAAGAGCCAGTTTTTATATCAATGCCCTGCCCCCAACAGATGATGTGAGAATAGCCGTGGCAAGTGTATTCAGCGTTATCCGTAATACTTCTGTTCCTTATGGCATATCCACTCCCGAATTTCCGGAAATTTCCACCACACAATGGAGAACGGTATCGGATAGTAAGAATCTGCTCTACTTCTTCGAATCAAGTCTGACACCTAATACATTCTGGGTAAACCTGCGGGAAACAGACTTGTCGGAAGGAGCTCCGGTACTCAAATTATCTATCGCCAACGGTGAAACTTATCATGGAAATGCAACGAAAGAATTTCAACCGGCACAGCCGTTCAGATTTATGGGAGTAAAAGGATAAAATTATCCCCGGAAACGATTCATCTGAAGCACATCCCAAAAGTTTTTGTATCTAACTTTTGAGACGTATTCCGATCATTTCCGGGGATAAAATCTGTTTCTTTAACTGCTTGCCATTAATTGAAATAATAAAGGAATACAGCAATTCCTTCCAGCGCCTTCTTTGGTTGATCTTTTATTTCGATAGCAAACTTAATTTCTGCTTTTGCCACACCACGCAGATTGGTCAATGAGTGCAAAGTAGTCACCAGACGCACACTCTGTCCTGACAATACAGCCTGACCGAATTTCATCTTATCCATACCATAGTTAATCATCATCTTCAGGTTATTCACCTGAATAATCTGATTCCACAGATAAGGAAGCATAGACAATGTCAGGTAGCCATGAGCAATCGTGCTATGATAAGGGCTATCTACTTTCGCACGTTCCGTATCTACATGAATCCATTGATGATCCAGCGTTGCATCAGCAAAAAGATTAATACGTTCCTGCGAGAGTTCCACATAATCGGAAACACCTATCTGTTGGCCTACTAGTTTTTCGAATTCTTCATACGAATTGATAATTACTTTTTCCATAAGTCTTATCGTTTTTATGGGGGTTATTTACTATTAAATTGGGGACAAAAATAGGAAAAATAAACTGATATGCCACCAAATTTATAAATAAAAGCAAGGAATGAAGTATTTAGGTATGTTTTACAAACCGGAAGCCCGTTTCAGTGCTTCTGACAAAATACTGTAACCCCTGCCATTCAAATGTAAATCGTCGAGAGTCAACTCCGGATTCAGCCTGCCATCCAGCAACAAACGGTCGAATACATCGAGATAGACAATGTCCGTCCCCTGCAATTTCCCGTATATCTTCCGGTTAAGGACACGAATGAATTGATTCACAGCCGTACTGTAATCATCGTAATCATTACGTGGAAAAATACAGAAAAGATATGTTTTCAGTGAAGGGATGGCAAGAACCGCTTTTACATAACGTTCCACATAATCGTCCATATTTTCATCATTCAACTGATAAATATCATTGGTTCCGAATTGAATGACGACTTGGCAATCGGAAGTGTCTACGGTAAAAGACTCCACATAAGCCAGCCCTTCACCGGGAGCACCATAGTTCAGACATTCCCATGAAGGAAAGTAGACATCCAATGCCCAAAATGCCATGTGACTGTTGCCAAGAAAGGCAAATTTAGGTTTCTCTCCCATTCTATTCATGTTACTTCATTCAATAATTCACGGATTTACTTTACTTTTGCAAAGGTAATCACATTCATTCATATATATAAACCGATGATACATTTTTTCAAGCAACCCATTTCTCACCTTGCGTTACCGGATAAATTCACTTATCCTTTCCACTATACGCCTCATCCATTGTGCGTGTTGGCAGCGGAAGAAGTGAAAAAACATATCGCGAGCCGGAAGGAATGGCAAGAAGAGTTAGCTTTCGGAAAAATGTTCGGGGTACTGATCGTACAAAAAGAAAATAAACAAGAGACTACAAAAAAAGAAGCAGTCAATGAAATTGGCTATCTCGCTGCTTTCTCCGGCAATCTGGCAGGAAAGAATCTGCATCCTTATTTTGTCCCTCCTGTCTACGACTTATTGCAACCGGAAGGATTCTTCAAAATTGAAGAAGAACAAATATCTTCCATCAATATCCGTATTCGTGAATTAGAAAACAATCGTTCTTATCTCGATTTAAAAGAAAAGTGGAAGACGGAAACAGAACAGGCTAAAGCTATTTTGAATCAGGCTAAAGCAGAACTCAAAGCAGCAAAGGAGGCGAGAGAGATTCGCCGCCAATCATCCTCTACCCTTTCCGAAGAGGAACAAGCCTCCCTGATCCGGGAAAGCCAATACCAGAAAGCGGAATACAAACGACTGGAAAAAGAATGGAAGAAACGATTGGAAGAACTCGAAACGGAAACGAGACACTTCGAGACTGAAATAGAACAACTGAAAACCGAACGGAAAGAACGTTCGGCAGCCTTGCAAAGAAAGTTGTTCGAGCAGTTCCGGATGCTGAATGCCAAAGGAGAAGTGAAAGACCTATACACAATCTTCGAGCAGACAGTTCAGAAAGTTCCTCCTGCCGGTGCGGGTGAATGTGCTTTGCCTAAGTTGTTGCAATATGCATATCTTCATCAATTAAAGCCATTGGCTATGGCCGAATTCTGGTGGGGAGACTCTCCTAAAAACGAAATCCGGCAACATGGATATTATTATCCATCCTGCAAGGGAAAATGTGAACCTATTTTGCAGCACATGTTGCAAGGACTGAAAGTAGACGAGAATCCGTTGCTGAACTCCATCCATGAGGATGAAGAACTGGAAATCGTATATGAAGATAAATGGTTAGTGGTAGTCAATAAGCCGGCAGGAATGTTGTCCGTTCCGGGAAAGGAGGAGGACAGAGATTCAGTCTATCACCGCCTGAAAAAGAAGTATCCCGATGCTACCGGACCTATGATTGTACATCGCCTTGATATGGCGACTTCCGGATTATTGCTCGTAGCTAAAACGAAAGAGGTACATCAACATTTGCAGGCACAATTTGCAAGCAGAAGTATCAAGAAACGCTATGTAGCCGTGTTGGATGGGGTAACAGCAACAGTAGAGAAGACAGCACTGCCGCCCGGAAGAACAGGAAGAATCGAACTCCCTCTCTGTTTGAATCCCCTTGATCGTCCCCGGCAAATCGTCAGTAGAGAACACGGGAAAGAAGCGATTACAGAATACCGAATCATCTGTGAATCAGAAAAACACACCCGGATTGCTTTCTATCCGTTGACCGGACGGACACACCAATTACGGGTACACGCCGCCCATCCGGAGGGATTGGGTTGCCCCATTCTTGGGGATGAACTTTATGGAAAGAAAGCGGACAGACTATACCTCCACGCCGAATATATAGAGTTCCGTCATCCCATCAGCGGAAAGATTCTACGCATACAGAAAGAGGCCGACTTCGATAAAAAAGACGATTAAGCCATGAACCAAATTCTTTTTGAAATGTATATAGGGGTAATTACTAACTTTCAAAAAGAACCTGACTATGAATATCAAATTTCGTATGACAAAGTATTTAGCCGTATCTGCTTTAACAGTACTGCTATTGGGAGCCTGCTCCAAAAACAATATTTATATCGACATAGCCTATCCCGACGAAGAAGGGAACAGCGAAAATTCATCCGGTAATGACGACAATGGCAATCCGGCAAAAGAGAGTGCATTGGTCACTTTCAGTGCTTCCGTAGAAGGACGAAACATCACACGAGCCATGTCCCCGATGGGGAAAGGTCTGCAAAGCTGGTTGTGCGCCTATTCAGCCAATACATCAAACAATATCACAGGTGCTCCCGTTGCCCAAGGCAACTATGTCACCTCCTCTCCCGGTGTACTGACAGGAAATCTGGGATATAAAATGTATTTGAGCAATAATATCTATAGCTTCTATGCCGTATCATGTAATTCCACCAGTCCGGCCCCCACTTTCACCAATGGAATATCCGAACCTTTATCAAACGGAGTGGATTATCTCTGGTGGCACGCAGTTCATCAGGACATCGCCAGTTCACAGATCAATATCCCCATCACCTATCAGCATGCAGCCACACAAGTAGTTGTAGCCATCACCGGAGGAGAAAATATCACTTTGAACAAGATACTTTCGGCTACCATTACCCCACCGAAGCCGGGTGCAATCATGGATTTATCAACAGGCATCATCTCTTCGGAAGTCAGCTACGATAAAGCAGCCGATATGGGAATCAATGACTTTACCGTACAATATATCATGCTACCTGTAAAGAGTTCTTCTCCCATGACTCTGACACTGGAACTGATGGTAAACGGAGAAAGTTTCTCACGTACCTACACCACCCCACTGACTCCACCCAACAACCTCTTATCAGCCGGAAACTCATACCTTTTCCGGGCAGTTATTAACGAAAACTCCATATCGTTTGCCAATGTCAGCGTGAAAGAATGGACGGAAGTAGATGAAAGCGGAAAACCGCTCTATCCCGTACAAGATTGAAATATCCCAGAGAACATCAAAACAGGTTTGGTTACGCAAACCAACATGGCATCATGCCACAGTTTGCGTAGCCGGACTGCTTGTGAACACCTGCTTCTTCAACCTGCGATAAACATAGATAAATGCCGGTACGAGGAACAAATCTGCCGCTATCCAAGCCATCGGATCACCGTAGCAGACAGCAATAAAGCCGAATGCAGGCACAGCGTAAATGCTGACAAGGATACGCGCAATCATCTCCGCCACTCCCGAAAACATGGCAAGATTGGTATATCCCACTCCCTGAATCGTGTAGCGCAGGATGCATAACAATCCAAGCATCGGGAAGAACATACAAGAGATATGCAGGAATAACTCGGTATCCAACAGAATTTCCGTTTCCGACGGATCTACAAAGATCAATGCAAAATATTTGGCTCCCACCATCAGAAGAACGAACGTAAATGCCGCATAAACAATCATCATCAAAGCACTCGCTTTGATTCCCAACCAGACACGCTCCGGTTTCCCTGCCCCATAATTCTGTCCGCTATACGTAGCCATCGCAATTCCCAGACTCTCGAACGTACAGATAAAGAACATCTTGATTCGCATGGCAGATGTAAAAGCAGCCACACACGCCGTTCCCAACGCATTATTCGCACTCTGAAGCATAATACTGCCGATAGCCGTGATAGAGAATTGTAATCCCATAGGCACACCGATGTAAAGCAATGTCTTTGCCAGTTTCGACTGGAACCGGCGTTCCTTCGGAGTACCCTGCAATATTTCAAACTTCCGGTACATATAAATATAGCAGAGAACAGCCGACAGCCCCTGCGAAAAGACAGTAGCAATGGCAGCTCCCGCCACTCCCCAGCCGAGTACCAGAATACAGAACAAGTCGAGAATGATATTCAGAACAGCAGCGAACAGCAAAAACCAGAAAGGCGTCTTGCTGTCTCCCAACGCACGGATGATGCTTGAAAGAAGATTATAGAAGAAAGTGAAAGGAACACCAATAAACGTAACAAGCAAATAAGCATACGCCCCTTCGAAAATATTCTCCGGCGTGCGCATGATCCGGAGTATGTCCGCACAAAAGATACTGGTAACAAGAGCAATGACCACAGACATCCCCGCTGCCAGTTTCAAACTGACGGAAACGTAACTGCGCATCGTACTGTAATCACGTGCACCAAACTTCTGCGCAACGGGTATCCCGAAACCTCCGCAACATCCATTGCAGAATCCGAGAATCAGGAAAACAACCGATGTGCTGGCTCCAACAGAAGCTAACGCGTTAATTCCCAAAAACTTTCCTACAATTGCAGCATCAACAAGCGAATACGTTTGTTGTAAGAGATTGCCGAGCAAAAGCGGCAATGTAAACTTTAAAATGAGAGGTAATGCCGGCCCTGCCGTCATTTCTTTAGAAGTTGCCATACGTCTATGTTCTAAAATCGGGCGCAAAGATACGGAAAATTCAATGAATTAGTTCTCGATTTGCGTTCCTCTTTTAGTTGACATAAATCAAAAAAATCAGAATGAGAGCATGAATGCCCCCGGTCTATCGTTTCACCAACCGTTTAGGTGAACCATGCCACGAGCATCCCAGGCAGAAGACTTCTGTCAAATCGAACCCCTCCATCGAATCTTCCGGATATTTGGGAACGACTTCACCATCTTCGAGCACATAAACCAGCAGCCTGTCACCCTGTTCATTCTTCACATACATAGCTGCAATCTTGCATTGCGGACACAATAACTTTCTCATGCCGCAAAGATACAGATTGTTTCCGTCAACCACAAACTCTTCCAACGATGTTTCAGAAGCCCATTCATGATTTACAATTTATCTATTCTTCCAGAATCCCGGATAAAACAACAGGAGTACACTAAACAACTCCAGACGTCCCACCAGCATCAGAAAAGAAAGTATCCACTTTGCCAGATCAGGTAAAGAATTCCACGAATATGCAGGTCCACAAGTACCTAATCCCGGACCGACATTGCCTATACTCGAAATAACCGTACTGACGGACTCGGAAAAGCCAACTCCCAAAAACAAAAGAGCCGTCCACCCAATCAGGATCAGAACCAGATAAAAAGCAAAGAAAATCAATACGGTAGTTACGATAGAAGAAGACACCGTCTGCTTATTGATACGTACGGGAAGCACGGCATTCGGGTGGAGCAGATGTTTGAACTCATTCCGGATGGCACGTGCCACAATCAGCAACCGCATATTCTTGATACCTCCACTGGTAGAACCCGTACACCCTCCCGAAAGCATCGCAATGAACAACAGTAACCACGTGAAAGGAGGCCACATATTATAATCATCCGTAGCAAAACCGCAGGAAGTATGCACCGTAGACACCTGGAACAATGCTTTCCGGAAAGCCAGTTCCCAGTCATAATGATTTTGAAAGACGAGCGCCAATGTGATAAGGAAAGTCAAGATACCCACCGACGCCAGGAACCAGTGCAGCTCTTCATCTTTGAATAAACGACCGACTTTTCCTTTCAAACACATCAGAAACAAAGAGAAGTTGATACTGGAAACAATCATAAAGATAGCCACCACATATTCTATATACGGAGAATTCCAATAAGATATACTGTTCTGCTTCGTAGAATATCCACCCGTAGCAGTAGTGGCAAACGACTGACAAATGGCATCAAACAAGCTCATGCCTCCAAACATCAATAAGACAGTTTCCGAAATAGTCAATACCAGATAAATTGTCCACAACCACTTGGCCATGACATTGATTTTCGGATGGGTACGGTCGTGCGTCACTCCCGTAGATTCAGCAGAAAAGAGTTGCACTCCTCCCGTGGTAAAGATAGGAAGAATGGCAATCGTGAAAAACACAATCCCCAAACCACCGATCCACTGCGTCAGGCTTCGCCAGAAAAGCATACCGTGGGAAAGGGATTCAATATCATCGAGAATGGTAGCTCCTGTAGTGGTAAACCCGGACATGGTTTCGAAAAAAGCATTGGTTATCGTATCAATGCTTCCGCTGAAATAAAAAGGAAGCATGCCGAAAAAGGTAAAAAACACCCACGAAAGAGTGACCACACAATATCCGTCTCTCCGGCTCATCTTATTCTCCGCTCCCCGTCCGTAGAGCAGTAACAATCCGCCTACCACAGCATTGATGATACAGGTGTAAAGAAAGTATTTATAATCACTTTCCCCGTAACCAGCCGACACTCCGGCACAAAGTAAGAACATCCCCAATTCGATAAATAGCAACATACCCAGCACGCGCCCTATCATCTTCCGGTTAATCATGCTATTATTCTTACTCCGAATATACAGACTGTTATCTGAAATGTACTCTTCCATAACTCATGAATTATTTTGTATGTTCCCCACATAGCCAAGAGTATGCCAAAATGAAAGGGACTCTGATAATTCGCTTATAATCAATGCAATATTTTTTTTCATTTTGAAAAAGTAATCTCTAAATACCCTACCAAAATGAAAGGGTGCTTTTCAAAATAAAAAAAAGAAGAAGGTGTATTTTAACAGAATACGCCTGCATTTCTGCATAATCTTCGCTATCTTTGTCACTCCAAAGTGTAAAAAAGAGAGAGATGAAAGCATCACGCATTGCGCACGAAAAGAAAACGGTAGAGTTGATGATCCGCCTCTATTGCCGGAAAAAAGAAAAAAATACAGTTCTTTGTGCCGACTGTGAAGAGTTGCTCCGCTATGCCCACGCCCGTCTCGACCATTGTCCGTTTGGAGAGAAGAAGAGTGCATGCAAGGAATGCACCGTACATTGTTACAAGCCCATCATGCGCGAACGAATGCGACAGGTGATGCGTTTCTCCGGACCGAGGATGTTGCTTTATGCACCCTGGCAGGCCATACGACATTTATTGAACCTATAACTTACTAAAAAAATCAGTAATGAAAAAAGCCATTATCATTGGCGCTACCTCCGGCATCGGGCAAGAAGTTGCAAAATGTCTGTTACTGGATGGATGGCAAATCGGAGTAGCCGGCAGACGGCAATCCGCTCTCGAAAACCTGCAACGGGCAGCACCGGATCAGATTCAAATTCAAGCGTTGGACGTAACCCAGGAAGATGCAGGCGAGAAATTGAATATGCTCATCGACAAGGTGGGCGGCATGGATTTGTTTCTTCTTAGCTCGGGCATCGGTTTCCAGAATACGAATCTGAACATGGAGGTGGAACTGAACACAGCATACACCAATGTAGAGGGATTTATCCGCATGGTGGATACCGCTTTCATCTATTTCAGGAAAAGCGGAGGCGGCCACCTGGCAGTCATCAGCTCCATCGCGGGAACGAAAGGACTTGGAGTGGCTCCTGCCTACTCTGCCACCAAACGCTTCCAGAACACTTACATAGATGCTCTCGAACAACTTTCATATTTACAAAAACTGAATATCCGTTTTACTGATATCCGTCCCGGATTTGTTGCCACCGACTTGCTCAACGACGGGAAACATTATCCGCTATTGATGGATGCAGCGAAAGTGGGACGTCACATCGCCTGGTCACTGGAGCGGAAACAACGGATAGTAGTGATCGACTGGCGCTACCGGATACTGGTCTTTTTCTGGAAAATGATTCCCCGTTGGATGTGGAAACGGCTGCCCGTGAAAACCAATTAACACCAAAAGTAAACCAGGAAAGAAATAAATGAATAAATAGCAAGACCGGATCACTTCTTTTCCAATATTTCTACTTACATTTGTCTTGTAACATAAACTTATAATCTAACAAAAAAAGATGGAACAAAAATTTTGTCAAAGTTGCGGTATGCCGATAGACGACTCAACTTTTGGAAAAGAAGCGGACGGTAGCAAGAACGAAGATTATTGCCACTATTGCTATGCGGACGGACATTTCACGAAAGAGTGTACCATGGACGAGATGATCGAGCTTAATCTGAATTATCTGGATGAGTTCAATAAAGACTCGGAAGTGAAATATACAGTGGAGGAAGCACGGAAAACGATGAAAGAGTACTTTCCACAGTTGAAGAGGTGGAAACAGTAATTGAGAAATAAAAAGAGCTTTCAGGCATGAATACATATTCAGACCTGAAAGCTTATCTACTTATTTTCTTTTATAAAATCCGTAAAGTTCGACCAGTCTTCTACACGAAACGCACGAAGATCACGAACTGACGCCTGAAACCAAGGAATACGTTTCAATGCGTCAATTGCACGAAAAAGATTTGCCATATCAGTTTTCTCTGTTAGATATACACTACCCTGCGTATTATAAAACTCATACTGACGCAACACTTTATTTATTTCAAAATATGCATTGTTATAAGGCTCTCCATAATTGGCACGTAGGTCCGTAATGACCATATCAAAAGCTATTGCATACATACATTATCCTCATTTACAGGAATAAAATATTTCTGCTCACCAAAGAAAATACGGTTAAATTTATCACGGATTGCTATAACTAAGCCTTTGAACGGATTATGTTCAATATCAATTACCGTACCCTCTATCCATTCATCGAGTCCCGTTAATCTAGGATCAACTTTTACCTTTTCACCTTCTTTTATCATAACACTATTTTTCTTCATTGATTTCCAATTACAAAGATAATATTATTTCCTTTGCCTGCGAATCAAAAGCGAGTATTTAACCATTTATTTCCGGGTGTCTTTCCAACCACTTCACTGCATAAGAGCACGTTGCTTTCGGCTTCATCCCGTTAGCTAATGCATAGGCGTAAGCAGCTTTTACCAAAGCAGCGGCAATCCCCCGCCCTTCAATAGGTTGTGGCACAATTGTGTGGATAATATCAAGAGAATCACCTATCAGGCAATATTGTACAAAGGCGGTGCGACCGTCTACTTCTGTCTTGAACAATTTTTGTTCGGGCTGATGAATAATTTCGTAATCCATAATTTCTGTTGTTTTAAAGTTGTCTCATTGTTCGTTAAGCACTCCGGCAAAATAATCTTAGGTTATCAGGCGCAGATTGCGATCAGAGTTGCTCGATCCACTTCAACTGGCTCGTATCGTATCCACGACGTTCGGCAGCGGTGACGAGTTTCTTCTTGATTTCTTCCGGCAGTTGGGGTGTACGGCTTAGTATCCAGAGATATTTATCAGTACTGCTGCCTACCAGGGCATAATTGTAATTCTCTTCATCCAGTTCCAAGACATAATAATCAGAATAGAAACTAAGGAAGAAAGACACTTTCAGTTTGCCCGGCTGTGTGGGATCGGGTATTTTGGCGTGTCCGTTGGCAGTCTTGCAGATGTCGTAAGGAGAATTACGTTTGCATCCCCGGTTCTCCACACGAATCATGCCGTCGGGACGGAGCGTGTAAGTAGCCGTGACGTCTACAAGTCCGTATTCAAAGCGATTCTCGTAGCGGGCTATTTCATACCAAAGTCCCATATACCGGTGCAGGTCGAGAGAGGTAACCGTACTATGGTTTGTACCTCTGAAAAGACGTTCGACATTGGGAATGGAGAAATGAAATCCCGCTTCCGTCAGACGCGTTGGGCGAACTCTCTGGCCCGCAGTCAGGAAGGATGCCGCTTCACCATATAAGATACGGAAAATTCTTTGCGGGGCCACCATCGTCGTCCATGCCCGATAAGCCTTTCCCATCGCACGGGTGAAAGCATATTGCGAGATTTGCTGCGGAGCAACCAGATTATATACCCCACGTGTCTCTTCGTGAGTGATAAAGAACTCCATTGCACGGCAAAGATCCCGTATCGATATCCACGGAAAAGCCTGCGTACCGGGACCGATGGCGGTGGCTATCTTGGTAGCTTGCAAAGGGCGAAGCATCTGCTGCATCGCTCCCCCGTCCGGAGAAAGCACTACGCCAAAGCGTGTGATAACGAGCCTTGTAGGTTCGGGACAGTGTTTCGCCTCTTTTTCCCACGCATAGCAAAGATCGGACAGAAAGCCTTCTCCACGGGTACGGGTATATTCGTCCACCTCCGCTTCCGAAGGATAATAACCTACGGCAGAAGCCGAAATCATCAGTTTCGGTTTCGTCTTGACTGCATTCAAAGCACGGATAATACGATTGGTTACGACAATACGACTGTTGAAAAGCTCCTGTTTATATTCCGGTGTCCAACGCTTATTGATAGGTGCACCTGCCAGATTGATGACAACATCACAATGGGTCAGTGTCTGAATCAAATAACCGGACATACCTTCGCGAAACATCGACCTTCCCAGAGGAATGATCCGATGTCCGCCCTTTTCTGTGAGATAATTAGAAAGATGTCTACCTATATATCCGGTAGCTCCGGTCATTGCTATATTCATCTTGATTCGTTGTTTATTTTAACTCTATTAGAAAAACGTATAAAATGCAAGAAAAGTTCTTTGAAAAAAGCAAAATGAGGTTATCTTTGCAAGATAGACGTAAACATTGAAGCATCCAAAAAGGTTATAAAATGAAAAGACAAATGAAAATCAACTATATTCTTACACTTATATTAGTATTTTGCATCGGTGCTTCCATCCCAATATTGACAGGCAGCAGCCAAGTGAACGAACAACATTCCGCCAAATCGGAAGTGCCTTATTGTGTCACTCCGCCTACCGTTCCCGCACAGGTCACCTTCGACGGGGAAACGATCGATCTCCGGCGCTATGACCGCCGCGAACGGATGGACCGCGAGATGATGGCCTTCACCTATATGCACTCCACCACCATGTTATTAATCAAGCGTGCCAACCGTTACTTCCCCATCATCGAACCGATACTGAAAGCAAACGGTATCCCCGATGACTTTAAATACCTGATGGTCATCGAGAGCAATCTGAACAACATTGCACGCTCTCCGGCAGGAGCAGCGGGTCTGTGGCAATTTATGCCTGCCACCGGACGGGAATTCGGGCTGGAAGTGAACGATAACGTAGACGAACGCTATCATATTGAAAAAGCAACCGTTGCCGCCTGCAAATACTTCAAACAGGCGTATGCCAAATATGGCGACTGGATGGCTGTCTCCGCCGCCTATAACGCCGGACAGGGACGCATCTCCTCCCAACTTGAAAAGCAGTTGGCAAGTCATGCCATGGACTTATGGCTGGTAGAGGAAACTTCCCGCTACATGTTCCGCCTGCTGGCAGCCAAAGAGATATTCAATAACCCGCAACGTTACGGATTCCTCTTGAAACGGGAACATCTGTATCCGCCTATTCCTTATAAAGAGGTAACCGTCAACACTTCTATCGACGATCTGAACGACTACGCAAAGTCACAAGGAATCACCTATGCCCAACTCCGTGATGCCAACCCCTGGCTGCGCGACACTTCATTGAAAAACAAGACCGGAAAGACATACATTCTCTATATTCCCACACAAGAGGGAATGTATTACAACCCGCAAAAGACCGTTGCCTACAATAAACAGTGGGTTATCGACTAAAAAGGCTTTTTCTTTAATTCCGGCCAAGCACTATTGATATGAAACTGAAAGAAAGAATCCATCGTTTTTTGCATGACGAGAAACTGAAACGAAAGTTATACGTCATCATCTTCGAATCGGACACCCCTGCCGGGAAATTGTTCGACGTGATTCTTATCGCCTGTATTCTGGTCAGCGTATTGCTCGTCATCATCGAAAGTCTGAAAGAACTTCCCACCTATCTGACGACTCCGTTCGTCATTATGGAATTCCTTTTCACCGGCTTCTTTACTTTCGAATACCTGACGAGGATCTACTGTTCACCCCGTCCCCGGAAATACATATTCAGCTTTTTCGGTATCGTAGACTTACTGGCCACGTTGCCTCTTTACATCGGCCTGCTCTTCCCGGGTGCCCGTTATCTACTCATCATCCGTGCCTTCCGCCTGATACGTGTGTTCCGCGTCTTCAAGCTTTTCAACTTTCTGAATGAGGGGGAACGGCTGCTCACTGCCTTGCGTGAAAGTAGTAAGAAGATTGCAGTGTTCTTCTTGTTTGTCGTCATTCTGGTGACTTCCATCGGAACGCTAATGTATATGATTGAAGGAACGCAACCCAACTCCCAGTTCAACAATATCCCGAACAGCATCTATTGGGCTATCGTCACCATGACTACCGTAGGTTATGGAGATATTACTCCCGCCACCGGCCTCGGAAAATTCCTTTCCGCCTGTGTCATGCTGATCGGTTACACGATTATTGCCGTACCCACAGGTATCGTATCTGCCTCCATGATGAAAGAGTATAAACGCAGGAGAGACAAAGAATGTCCCAACTGCCATCGCTCCGGACACGAAGATAATGCAGAGTTTTGCAAATATTGCGGCCACAGCCTGGACCCATCCGAAACCAAAGCGGAAGAGAAATAAATCCTCTACGATCTACGCCGGACGAAATGCTCGAATAAGACAATGAAAACGCATCCCACAGCATAGCAGGCAATATCTCCCCAATCGAACGTAGAACCCAGCACAATTCGGGCTACGCGGTTCGTAATACCCAATGTTTCCACCAGCTGGAAGTATTGCAACACTTCTACGAAACAGGCAAAAAGAAAGACATAAAACGGCATCCGCGGAATCCCCGTCGGTAGAAAGATACGTACAAAGCTATATACCAGCACTACAACCAGCATATCTCCGACATAGGGACGTATGAAACGGTCGCGCACATACAAAGCTATCAACACCTCAATACAGAAGATCACCAGAAAGCTGATTATATAAAAAATTCTTTTCTTCATTATTTGCTCGGTCGCGGGGTTAAACATTTGTTTGAATCTGCGAATATACGATAAAATGAATTGGATACGTTCAAATATTACTAAATGATTGATACAAAAAGGGGAAATAATTGTATATTTATAGTCCTAAGCATTTTTCCACAAACAATAAAAAACAGAAAGGAGATTGAACACATGATGTTGAATATGGATTTTGTAATCCGTTTATTGGTCGCCGGAATACTGGGAACCATCATCGGACTGGATCGTGAATACCGTGCCAAAGAAGCCGGATACCGCACTCATTTTCTCGTGTCGCTAGGTAGTGCTTTGATTATGATTGTTTCCCAATACGGATTTCAGGAAATTATAAAAGAAAGTAGTGTCACACTCGATCCCAGTCGGGTGGCGGCACAGGTTGTCAGCGGTATCGGATTTATTGGTGCAGGAACCATCATCTTTCAAAAACAGATTGTACGCGGACTGACTACCGCCGCAGGAATCTGGGCAACAGCAGGTATCGGCCTGGCGGTAGGTGCAGGAATGTACACCATCGGCATTGCCGCCACGGTGTTAACCCTCGTCGGACTGGAACTACTTAGCTATCTATTTAAAAGCATCGGAATGAAAAGCTCGATGGTTTCTTTCTCAACTCCCAACAAAGACATACTGAAACAGATAGCGGACAGATTCAACTCTAAAGACTACCTGATAGTCTCTTACGAGATGGAAACGCAACACACGGGTGAAACAGAATATTATCAGGTTACGATGGTTATCAAGTCGAAGCGAAATAATGATGAAGGGCATCTGCTTTCGCTGATACAGGAATTTCCGGATGTAACGGTGCAGCGAATTGAATAGTCAGACTTCCGCTCCTCTCCCAAAATGGAAATCTACTTTTGCTTTTCCGTCAGATACTTCCAATAACGCACAGGCATATCCTGCCTGTGCTTTCTCGGATTCATGCGTTCTTTGATGCAAATGGCCTTGAAATATGTCTTCCAAAGTTGTTGGAAAAGCTTCTCATCCTTGTCCATCAGGCTTTCATCCAGCATCCCCGTAATCAAATGTGATTCACGGCTGTCATCATCAAACGAGATAGTCGTCACCTCCTGCAAATCATAATAAAATCCGTAGCGGCGTTTCATGTCGTAAATAATCCACTTCTGATCGGCAAAACGGTCTTTGAAATGATGAACGGTCAGCGGGAGGGCATTATACTGCGGTTCGAAAGCGGCAAAGAATGTACCGTCGGCAGCTTTCTGAAAACGAACAAACTGCATCAGGTGTACACGTTCGCCATCTACCTTCTTCCATATTTGCGCTAATTGTAAAACGTCCGGATCACCAAAATTGGTTTCAATAGAGCGGGGTGCATCGATTGCTTTACGGATATATCGAAAAATAAGTATTCCTATTTCCGGAAGTTCCGACAGCCAACTTTGCGTGAGACAGCCCAAAGCGGAAGAGGAAACCTTCTTCTGCAATCCCCGCCACACACGACCGGCTTTCTCTTCATCGGTGACTACCGTATGCAGCTCATCACAAAATAAAGGCAAAGCATCTCCTTCCGACAACAAAGCATCGGGAAAAGTCTTGCGGAAATAGGCGTCAAACACAGCCGTCAGCAGCCCATCAAAGGTTTTATCGTAAATATAAACATTCATAAAAAACACCAAGCATATTTACTATTCGCCAAAATCAAGCAACAGCTGACGTTCATCCACTTTCTTTTTCGGTTTCGGCAACAATAAGCTGCGCACCCGTTGCGGAGAAAGCTCATTCACTGTCTGCATCTGGAGAGGCAGTTCTTTGCAAGTGATGAAATATTGCGCTTTCTTCATCACCACTCCTATCTTCTTCAGTTCATAAAATCCCAGCCGCGAAAAACGACGGGAAGCAACAATCAGTTTCGCCGACTTCACCCCTACTCCCGGCACACGGAGCAACATTTCGTAGTCTGCCTTATTGATGTCGACAGGAAACTGTTCGGGATGGCGCAAAGCCCACGAAAGTTTCGGGTCTATTTCGAGATCGAGATCCGGATAAGAATCATCCACAATTTCATCTACCTTGAATTGATAAAAGCGCAATAACCAGTCAGCCTGATAGAGCCGGTTTTCACGTACCAGAGGCGGCTGTTTCAATGCCGGAAGACGCTTATCATACGTATTCACGGAAACGTAGCCCGAGTAATAGACACGTTTCATGGTGGGGCGCCCGTAAAGTGCCGACGAAAGGAAAAGAATATCTTTATCCGATTCGGAGGTAGCTCCCACAATCACCTGGGTACTTTGTCCCGCAGGTGCGAAACGAGGTGCGTGGCGAAACTTTTGCCGTTCTTCTTTGCTCTCCAACACGCCTTGTTGAATGTATTTCATCGGAGCAAATACGCTTTTATGGTCTTTCTCCGGCGCCAGAAGTTTCAGGTTTTCTTCTTTGGGAATTTCGACGTTGACACTAAGACGATCGGCATACAATCCGGCTTCATTCACTAATTCGCGACTGGCTCCGGGAATACTCTTGAGATGGATATAACCGTTAAAACGGTACACTTGCCGCAAATCTTTGGCTACACGCACAAGTCTCTCCATTGTATAGTCCGGATTACGGACTACTCCGGAGCTAAGAAACAGACCTTCGATATAATTACGACGGTAGAATTCCATCGTCAGCTCCACCAATTCCGAAACGGAAAAGGTAGCGCGGGGAAGATCGTTGCTACGACGGTTGACGCAATAGGCACAATCGTAAATGCAATAATTGGTAAGCATGATTTTCAATAGCGAGATACATCGACCGTCCTCGGCAAAACTGTGGCATATCCCCCATCCTCCCACAGTGTTTCCCAGCGTTCCCGGCTTATTGGAACGCACCGTACCACTGGAAGAACAGGAAACATCGTACTTGGCAGATTCTGCAAGTATCTTCAGTTTAGCTAAGACGTTTTCGTTCATCATTACCGATCTTGATTCTTTTCGCAAATATACGATTTAATTTGAGATGCGTATAGAAGAAAAAAAGTTTAGCAAATATATAAATACAAAATTAGTCAATTTTGAAGAAATAAAAATCTACGCTTATATTCTTATTAACTAAGCAATAGAAAAGATAAGATGTTTACGAACAGGAAAGCAGACAACTCTGGAAAATAAAAAAAGCGATTCATTCAAACGAACCGCTTTTCATGCTATAAATAATTATTTCATTCTATATTAATATTACTCTGCTTCTACCATCCATTTCTCTATATTTCGTGTTGCTGAAGTAAAGTTCACTCCGATTTTAAATAGTTTACGTTCATCGTGTTCAAATGGCAATGCATAATGTTTTTCATTAATTTGCTGCAACGCTTCTTCTGCCGTGCCATTCAACTTAAATTCCATAACATAAATGAATTTATCTGTTTGCAAGATTAGGTCAACACGTCCTTCACTCGTATGATATTCAGCCTTGACATAAAATCCGACTAACTTGAACACTATAAAAAGAACATTTTGATAATGCAACTCTAAGTCACGAACCAACTCATAGGGAGTATCAGCAAAGAAACTTTGCAAGCGACGGAAAAATGACTCATAATCTCCGGAACGTACTTCATGAACAAACTTTTGTATTTCAAACGAAGATTCCACTGCACTAGTATTAGCATAGAAAGGAAGCAGAAATTTAATAAATCCCTGTTCTACTTCACGATTAGGAAATCCCAAACGATAATTACCAAATTCAGGATCATATCCTTTTATAGTAAGATAACCACTTTGATATATCACAGGGATTGGATTGTCGGAAGTTGAATCAATGCTATTTAAAACCTCGGCAGTCGTCTCTTCATGAGCCATGCGATGAAGATCATAATGATGTTTTTTCAACAGTTCCACCAAATAAGTAGGCGTACCCGTCTCGAACCAATAACTACTGAATTCCTGATATTTAAATGCATTCAAAAGGCTGAACGGATTGTATATACCAATAGAATTATGAGTGAAATGATAGCCATCATAGCACGCACGCAGTTCATTGCAAACGTCATCATACGATACCCCTCGAATTTCCGCCAATTCATGCAACTCACTCTCCAGATTATCATGAAGTTCTTGTTCGGTGACACCGCAAATATCTACATAGATCTGACGCATCGATATGTCATCCAGATTATTCAAATCACTAAACACACTGACTTTACCGAATTTAGTAACCCCTGTCAGCATAGCAAACTTTATGTAACCGTCCATAGACTTCATTACACCATAGAAAGCCTTCAATGTATTCCGGTACTCTTCTTGCAACTCATCCCTACCGATTGCTTGCAGCATCGGCTTATCATACTCATCCACAAGAATCACAACACGCTCTCCCGTTTTCTCTGCTGCCATACGGATCAGGGTAACAAAGCGGTCGTCTATCGTTTCATCTTTCGAACATGAACCATATTGCGCTTCATATACAAGCAACTGCCGGTCTACAAGACGAATTAAATCATCTACTGTATCGAATTTCTTTGCATTCAAGTCTAAATGAATGACGGGGTATTTTATCCAATCTTTCTCCAGCTTTCCCATTGCCAACCCTTCGAAAAGTTCTTTCTTTCCTGAAAAATAAGATTCGAGAGTAGAAAGTAGCAAGCTCTTACCAAAACGGCGCGGACGGCTAAGAAAATAATATCCACCTGTTTTTACCATTTGGTAAATCAGCGCAGTCTTATCAATATAGAAATAACCGTCGTTACGGATTTTCTCAAAGTTCTGTATGCCGATAGGATAAATCTTATTACTCATATATTCATATATTTGGGATTGCTACATACAAAGATACACCTTTCTACTTAAATAATTGCCACTATCCATACTAAAACAATTAAAAGTCATTCCGCATTAAAACAGAAAGAGGGCATATCGCTTACGATATGCCCTCTCTTTTTTCTGATATCTTAGTAGTCTTCTAACTATTATTTCTTAGAAGCTTCCAAAGATGCTTTACGGAATTCTTTCATTGCTTTTTCGATTTCCAAAGAAGCCTTACGAGCACGAGTTCCTGCTGCTTTGTTACCGTTTTCGATCTGCGCGTTAGCATCTTTTGAGAAGTCAGCATAAAGAGCTGCTACCTTTTCTACCAATTCTTTCATAATCCTTTTATTTTTTTCGTTAATAATGTGCCGCAAAAATACACTGTTTCCCGAAATAAAAGCATAAAATCAATATTTTTTTTGAAATAATCTTCGAAAAATATCTAAAAAAGGGGCTTTTTACCTTTTTTACCTACCTTTGTAGCCATGAAACTGCTTACAGATACCGATTATATACATGCACTGATTGCTGAAGGAGAGCACCAGCAACAGGACTTTAAATTCGAAATTTCCGACGCACGCAAAATAGCCAAAACACTCTCGGCCTTTGCCAACACGGACGGAGGACGATTACTTATTGGCGTTAAAGACAATGGTAAAATCGCAGGAGTACGCTCCGAAGAAGAAAAATATATGATTGAAGCCGCCGCACAACTTTATTGCGTGCCGGAAGTGGAATATTCTCTGCAAACATACATAGTGGAAGGACGGCAAGTGTTAGTGGCAACCATCGAAGAAACTCCACATAAACCGGTTTACGCCAAGGACGAAACCGGAAAGCCCCTAGCCTATCTCCGCATCAAGGACGAAAATATTCTGGCAACTCCCATACATCTCCGTGTATGGCAACAGAGCGATAGTCCCCGTGGAGAACTCATCCGCTACACCGAACGTGAACAGCTCCTGCTCGATCAACTGGAGCACGGAACTTTACTCTCACTCAACCGTTACTGTCGACAAACCGGACTTTCACGACGTGCCGCTGAACATCTGCTCGCCAAATTTGTTCGTTATGATATTGTGGAACCTGTATTCGAAAATCATAAATTTTACTTCCGAATAAAAGACGAATAACCACAAACAATGCTTTATACTTAATACTTAACTATGACTTTTATCAACGAGATTAATGACATACTTTGGACGTATATTCTAATTATTATGTTATTAGGATGTGCTGTCTGGTTCAGTATACGGACACGCTTTGTGCAATTTCGCATGATCCGGGAAATGATCGTGCTGTTAAGCGAATCCGCCGGCAAAGGAAAACAGGGAGAGAAACATGTATCTTCTTTTCAGGCATTCGCTATTTCTATCGCCAGCCGTGTGGGTACGGGGAATCTTGCGGGAGTGGCTACTGCCATTGCCATCGGAGGTCCCGGGGCTATTTTCTGGATGTGGGTCATCGCACTGTTAGGGGCTTCGAGTGCTTTCATAGAGTCTAGTTTGGGACAATTATACAAAATACGCGGAAAGGATTCGTTCATCGGAGGACCTGCTTATTATATGAAGAAAGGGTTGAAACAACCGTGGATGGGAATGCTTTTTGCCGTATTAATAAGCATTACTTTCGGGTTTGCTTTCAATTCTGTACAGAGTAATACGATCTGTGCTGCGGCAGAGCATGCTTTTGGGTTCAATCATATTATATTGGGAGGTGTGCTGACTTTGCTGACATTGCTTATCATCTTTGGAGGTATTCAACGCATTGCCCGCGTCAGCAGTATTATCGTGCCTGTTATGGCTTTGGGATATGTAGGGCTGGCACTGGTTATTGTTGCACTCAATATCACTCATTTACCGGATGTTATCGCACTGATTGTCAGCCATGCTTTCGGTTGGGAGCAGGCATTGGCAGGAGGGGTTGGTATGGCATTAATGCAGGGTATCAAGAGAGGACTTTTCAGTAATGAGGCCGGTATGGGCTCGGCCCCGAATGCGGCTGCCACGGCTCATGTCAGCCATCCCGTAAAACAAGGGTTGATACAGACTTTGGCGGTATTTACAGATACATTATTGATATGTACCTGTACGGCTTTTATCATCCTCTTTAGTGGGGCTCCTCTGGATGGTTCGGCCAATGGAGTGCAGCTGACTCAACAGGCGTTGACAAACGAAATCGGTTCTTCGGGCAGTATCTTCGTTGCCGTAGCTCTTTTCTTTTTTGCTTTCAGCAGTATTCTGGGGAATTATTATTATGGTGAGGCCAATATCCGCTTTATCACTCACCGGAAATGGGTACTTCATGGTTACAGGATATTGGTGGGTGGTATGGTGCTCTTCGGTTCACTTGCCACATTGGATATAGTATGGAGCCTGGCAGATGTCACGATGGCGTTAATGGCTATCTGTAATCTGATCGCTATCCTTTTCCTCGGAAAATATGCTATCCGCCTGTTAAATGATTACCGGGCGCAAAAGAAAGCTGGCATCCAAAGCCCTGTTTTTAAGAAAGAGACAATGCCAGACATCGAAAAGGACTTGGAATGTTGGTGAAAACCAACTGTTTTTGTACCTTTGCACGCAAATTGACAGATGGTAGTTATGTTATATACCTTCCACACGCTCAAAATAGTAAATTGTAAATAATAAAATTGTAGAGATAACAATGGGCTTATTTGGTTTATTCAAGAAAAAATCCGATGAAACGAAAGTCGGCAATGTAGAAGATTTCATATCACTGACCCGGGTATATTTCCAGTCAGTTATCGCCACAAACCTCGGTATCACTAATATCCGCTTCTTGCCGGATGTAGCTAACTTCAAACGTTTGTTTAAAGTTCCTACTCAAAACGGTAAACTGGGATTGGCCGAAAAGTCTGCTGCACGCAAAATGCTGATGCAGGATTATGGGTTGAACGAGAACTTCTTTAAGGAAATCGACTCTTCCGTGAAACGTAACTGCCGCACTCAAAATGATATTCAATCTTATTTGTTCATGTATCAGGGATTTTCTAATGATCTGATGATGCTGATGGGAAATCTGATGCAGTGGAAGTTTCGTATGCCGTCGATCTTTAAGAAGGCTTTATATGGTATGACACAGAAAACGGTACACGATGTTTGTACCAAGACAGTGTGGAAGGCTGATGATGTGCATAAAACGGCTGCGACTGTTCGCCAGTACAAAGAGCGTTTGGGATACTCTGAACAGTGGATGACGGATTATGTGTATAATATTGTTCTTCTTGCCAAGAAGGAGCCGAAACGGAAGAATGACGACACGGAAACGAAAAAATAAGTCGCTTTAAATGTTAGAAAATCGTAAAGATTAATAGGATAGAAAAAGCGGGGGTTTTGTACCTCCGCTTTTTTTGTTATCTTTATGTACTTTTTTCTTTTGTCTTGATACAAAAGAAAAGTACCAAAAAGAAAAAATCAAGGCTGCGCCTGCCCGGCTACTTGACGCCATGCAGACGAGGCCAGGGGGACCATGCGACGTGGTAGTATATTATAATAATTAAAAAATAGAGAGATTGCTTATGAAACAAAAGAAAATGCTTGCGCTTACTTTTTCACAGTTGAAACAAATCTATAATCAAGAAATTCCGGAAGTGGTGGAGATAGCTGATAAGAGCTCTTCTGCGGAAGAGTTCAAGGCTGGGATGCTGCGGTTTTTGGAAATTTGCGGGATAGAAAATGAGGCTGCGGAGGAGGCGAGGGAGCAAATTCGACTCTTACTCGATTATGATGGGCAGAATGTCCATGAACTGTCTACTGGACAGGATATGTCAGTACAGACGATTCGGTTGCTTTATGAGTTTCTGACGGGAACGTTGGAAAATATGGAGATGCCGACGGATTTGTTTATTGAAATTTTCCAGATGTTTAAACGGTTGAAGGGAGAGGTTGTGCCCTTACCATCGCCGCAACGTATCAAAAGTCGGAATGACCGGTGGGAAACGGGATTAGATGAAGAGGTACGTGAAGTGCGGGATGAGAATAAGGAGCGGATGTTGCACTTGCTGATTCAGAAGATTGAAAACAGGAAGTCGAAGCCTTCGGTGCGTTTTCACTTTGAGGAGGGAATGAGTTATGAAGAAAAATACAGGTTGGTCAATGAGTGGTGGAACGATTTCCGCTTTCATTTGGCAATGGCTGTGAAAAGTCCGGGCGAGTTGAATCGATTCCTGGGAAATTCACTTTCTTCAGAGACTATGTATTTGCTTTATCGTGCCCGGAAGAAGGGGATGCCGTTCTTTGCAACTCCTTATTATTTATCGTTGCTTAATGTAACGGGATATGGGTATAATGACGAGGCTATTCGGAGTTATATTCTGTATTCTCCACGTTTGGTGGAGACGTATGGAAATATTCGCGCGTGGGAGAAAGAGGATATTGTAGAAGCCGGGAAGCCTAATGCTGCAGGATGGCTTTTGCCGGACGGGCATAACATTCATCGTCGGTATCCGGAGGTGGCTATCCTCATTCCTGACACTATGGGACGGGCTTGCGGAGGACTTTGTGCTTCCTGTCAGCGTATGTATGATTTTCAGAGCGAGCGGTTGAATTTCGAATTTGAGTCATTACGCCCGAAAGAATCATGGGATCGTAAGTTGCGTCGGTTAATGGCTTATTTTGAAGAGGATACGCAGTTGCGGGATATTCTTATTACAGGAGGCGATGCGCTGATGAGTCAGAATAAAACGCTTCAGAATATTCTGGATGCGGTGTATCGGATGGCGGCACGCAAACAAAGGGCGAATCTTGAACGCAAGGATGGAGAGAAATATGCGGAATTGCAACGGGTACGGTTGGGGTCACGTCTGTTGGCTTATTTGCCGATGCGTATCAATGACGGGCTGGTTGATGTTCTGCGGGAATTCAAGGAGAAAGCATCGGCTATCGGTGTGAAACAGTTTATTATTCAGACTCATTTCCAGACACCGCTGGAGGTTACTCCTGAAGCTAAAGAAGCGATTCGGAAGATTCTTTCTGCGGGATGGATTATCACGAATCAGTTGGTATATACGGTGGCTGCTTCACGTCGAGGGCATACAACCCGGCTCCGTCAGGTGCTCAATTCGTTGGGGGTGGTATGTTATTACACTTTCTCGGTTAAGGGATTCAATGAGAATTATGCGGTATTTGCACCCAACAGTCGTTCAATGCAGGAACAACAGGAGGAAAAGATTTATGGCCGTATGACACCGGAACAGGCGGATGAGTTATATAAGATATTAGAGACGAAAGTGGGAACGGAAGAGGAGCCTAAAGAGGATGTTGCCAAGCAATTAAGACGCTTCATGAGAAAGCATCATTTACCTTTCCTTGCCACTGATCGCAGTGTTTTGAATTTACCGGCTATCGGTAAAAGCATGACTTTCCAGTTGGTGGGACTAACAGAAGAAGGAAAACGAATTCTACGCTTCGAACATGATGGCACTCGTCATCATAGCCCGATTATCGATCAGATGGGACAGATTTATATTGTAGAGAATAAATCGCTAGCTGCTTACCTGCGCCAGTTAGCCAAGATGGGAGAAGATCCGGAAGACTATGCTTCTATCTGGAATTATACGAAAGGAGAAACCGAACCTCGTTTCAGTCTTTACGAGTATCCAGATTTCCCCTTCCGCACAACAGAAAAAATGAGTAATTTAAGTATTAAGGAATAAGAAATAAATATTAGGTATTAAGTATTAATCGACAAATATCGAGCGTAAATCAGCTACTTCGGTGGTAATACCTAATACTTGATATTTAATACTTATTTTTCATTCTTTTACCCGTATTACTATATTTGCAATAATTGCAGTTAAGCCTCCGGTGGTGATTCCTGAAGAGAAGATACTTCGAATTGCTTCCGGAGTTTGTTGTAATACATCCGGCATTAATTCTACGCCCAAGCCTAAAGAAAGGCTGACCGCTAATACCAGAGTTTCTTTACGTCCAATTTCTTGTGAGGAGACAATACGGATTCCTGCAGCGGCTACCGTACCGAACATCAATAAAGTGGCACCGCCTAATACAGGATCGGGCATTAAAGAGAATACGGCACCGACGATGGGGAATAAACCTAAAAGGACGAGCATTGCTGCAATATAATAGCCGACATAACGGCTGGCTACTCCGGTCAGTTGAATAATACCGTTGTTTTGTGCAAAGATGGAGTTTGGAAAAGAGTTGAATACACCGGCGAGAAAGGAGTTGAATCCATCCGCCATTACTCCACCGGAAACCCGTTTCAAATAGGAATCTCCTTCAATGGGAAGTCCGGAAATCATAGAGTTGGCAGTCACATCGCCTGTTGCTTCGATTGCTGTGATTAGATAAACCAAGCCAATGGCTATGAAAGAAGATACATTGAAATCAACACCGTATTTGAAAGGTTGGGGAATATTAAAGCTCATCAGCATTTCCACATTCAACGAACTCATATCCACTTTTCCCAAAGCAAATGCCAAAGCATAACCAAGACAAAGTCCGAGCACAATGGAACTCATACGCAGGTATTTATTCCGGCAACGATTAAAAAACAAGACGCTAAGAAGCACCAGTCCTGCAATGGACAGATTTTCCCAAGTGGCAAATGTACCGTTATCCATAGCCGCATATCCGCCTCCGCAAGATACAATACCGACCTTTATCAGGCTTAATCCGATCAGCAGTACAACAATACCGGATACCAACGGAGTAATAATATTGCGCAGATACTTGAATGTGCGGCTCACAATCATCTCGATAGGTGCGGCAGCCATACAGGAACCGAATATCAAAGGCAAACCACCCACTAATCCGGTGGCGATGATAGGGCCGATAAAAGAAAAACTGGTACCCTGAATGCAGAGTAACTTTGCTCCTATCGCACCAAAACGACGGCATTGTATGAAAGTTGATACTCCCGAAGCAAAAAGAGACATGGAAACCAGAAAGCTTGTCTTTTCCACATCCAGTTTCAAGGCACTCGCGATGATTAGCGGAGGTGTAATAATTGCTACGAAAATAGCCAGGAGATGTTGTAAAGCCGCAAACAGGGCGTCTTTAAAGGGGGGACGGTCTTCTACGCCGTAGATTAAATCAGTTTTCATTTAACAGGTTGTTCTATATATTTTTAACTTCCGCAAAGGGATAGACAGAGATTCTTCCGGAATTTGGATTTTCTTAGTTCAGTGTCCATTTGAGGGCGAGTGTCGGGATAACATAAAAGCCATCACGACCGCCGAAGTTATTACTCAATTCGACTTCGGAGCCAACACTAAGATTGAAATTTTTATTTACTCCTTTGATTTTGTTCAGGTTCACCCAGAATTGTGGTTCGGAGAGGAAGATAGTTTTTCCGTAGTTGGTTTCTTCACGCCACCAGTCGGCAAAGCCGGAGAAAGTGAGCAGATTGCGACAGAAATTTACGTACCACGTACCTGTCAGCTGGAAGTTGTTGGGCGATTGGTGTTTCTGAATATACTTATACATAGCAGTCAGCGTGAAGCCTTTGGAAAAGGAAGTATTATTAAAAGTGTAGGTAGCTCCTGCCAGATAAGCATTTTTATAAGACATGCCTTTTGATAATCCGCCGTTATATTCAAGATGTGCAGAGAAAGGACCTTTCCAGAATTTCAGTTCACGTGCTATTTCCCAATAAGCGGAAGCGACACCTTCGGAGGTGTAATCCATATCAACAAAGAAATAAGTGCTTCCCCAAGTATCAGGATGAAACTTCTCCACAGTGGAGGTGAACAGCGGGCGACCTTGCAAATCTTTATCATACAAAGAACGTCCGAAATCATAATGTAGCTGAATGTTTTGCGCCTGCAATCCCGGTATGCCAGAGAGCAACATACAGAGGAAAAAAGCAGAGATAATTTGTTTCATAAGTAAATGTGTTTAAATGAAGATGCAAAAATAGTTAAAGCTACACATATAAACACATTACTTCTGTCTTTTTTTATTCCAGGTTATTATTTCCCGTATCCCACCAGAGTCTTGTACCTCCATGGTCATCTCCGCTTAAAGCCTCGACAAGAGCAGAATATTGCTCCGGGTCTTCTGTCTGCAATGTACCTGGGAAATTAAGACGGCGCACCATGATCTCCGTGTCGATGCATCCGCTCCTACTATGATTGAATCGAACGGGAAATAAACGGGGATATCCCGTTCGTCTTTGTTCGGTCCAGGCTTCGCAACCTTCCGGGAACATGGCAATCCACTTCTGCGTGATAATCTTCTCCAGTTTGGTCTCCTTATCATCCTGCGGATTCCATTTGGGAGTGACTTTACAACGGGCCTCTATATTATTTTCTTCATCATAAGTGTCTATAAAGTCGGAAGCTGTCAGCTCACTTTTCAGGTAATCCTCCACCCCATAAATTCCCCATTGATGAAAAGAGGTAGTTACACCGTTCCGGTAACAAGCTTCTTCATCTTCATCCGTCCACCCGCGCAAAGCGGCTTCGGCACGCAGAAACCAGACTTCAGAAGCAGTCATCAGAGGTGTATCGGTATCCTGCTTGACAAACAGCTTTGACAATCCGGAATAATGACTATGAGCAAAACAGGTTCCCTGGCGAATTCCACGATACTGTCCTTTAAGAGTCTCATCCGTACAGGGTTCAAAATAAATTTCCAAACGGGGATCGTTATATCCGGTCAAAATTGATTCCATGTTAGCACTCATGTAAGTTTCATTCCAGACACGGTTAAGTTCTCCCAATGGATTGGTATACCCGGATTTGGTAGAAACAAACACTCCTCCTGTTTCCGCTTCAAAGAAGCCGTAACCGTTTTCCTTTATTTTCTGTATTTCAGAACGTGCCTTATCAGGAGCAACAGAAGCAAGGCGCATTGCCAGACGCAAACGCAGGGAATTGGCAAACTTTACCCAGGAAGGATATTTCCCGTCCAACAAAATATCAAAACGTGCAAATCCATTGGATTCCGGTTTCTCATCTATATAGTTGGTGAGAGCAACTACAGCAGAATCGAGTTCATTGAAAAACTCATAATAGACATCCTCTTGTTTATCCGGACGGTAATGTTTTTCGGCATTAGCAAAATTCTTATAAATGATAGGACCATAATAATCCGTCACACGATGCATCGCTTCCACCTTTAATATTTTCGTTATCCCGAACAGAGCAGGATGTGTATTCCGGGTAGCATTCTCCGACTGATATATCTGTGGGAAAATATAAGAATACATGTGTGTCCACATGGCGCTATTCCAGCCGTCCTGCATATTATAATCGGAGTTATGCGAGCCCCCGTTCAGCGGTTTGCCGTCATGCATATACCCACTGAACATGTCCGCGTTCAGATTCTGTATCAGCTGGAAAGGCCAGTTCTTTCCTTTTCCGTAGTCGTAATTAAAATAAATACCTTGCTGAATAATTCCCAAACGGATTCCATAGCCATTGTCATCAATAATCAAGTCATCATCCGTGATACCGGACAAATCGGTATTGTAATCACGGAAGTTACCGGTACAAGCTACAGAAAACAGCAATAATCCCAACAAATATAGATATACAAATTTTCTCTTCATTTCTCTCTCTTGCCTTTAAAATTCACATTTCAGAGTAAAGCCCAGACTACGGGTCGTAGGCATTCCGAACACTTCAATTCCTTGATTATCATTTCCGGTAGAAAGTACCAGATCCGGATCAAAAGGAGCTTTCTTATACAAGAAACATAGATTGCGAGCTACAAACGAAAGCTGAACATCTTTCAGTACCTTCGTTTTCTGTATCCACTTCTTGGAGAAATTATAGCTCAATGATACTTCACGCAACCGTAAATTGGTAGCATCATACATATAATACTCCGTCACCCCGGCACGCCCGCCTACTATTTTATAGAATCCTTTCACATTGTCTATACGCTGACCGTCGAGCATTACATATCCCCTGTCACGCGCATCAGCCGTTATTTCGGATACCCCATAAAGATCCATTTCCGCCTGCGTCTGCGAAAGGACTTCGCCTCCGTAACGCCAATCAAGCAGAAAATAAAGGGTGAAGCCTTTGTAAGAGAATGTATGGTCCCATCCCATCATAAAGACAGGGTTGGCATTGCCTACTTTCACCGTATTCCCATCGCCCTCCACCAATGGAAGTCCTTTATTATCACCCTCTGTTTCGTAGACGATATTGCCTGCATCATCACGCACAAAAGCCTTACCATAAATATCACCGATAGAACCACCTTTAATAAGCTTCATGGCATAGCTGGAAGAAAAACTGGTAGGTCCGTAAATCATTTCTTTCAGATCTTCGTGCAACTTCACTATCTTATTCTTGTTGGTAGAGAAGTTTACAGAAGTTTTCCAGTTAAAATCAGGAGTTAATACGGGAGTTCCATTCAGTGTCAATTCCCATCCTCGGTTCTGGATATTTCCGGCATTTACATATCGGTAAGCATACTTATCGCCTGCAAGTGCGGGAAGTTTGAAGAACTGATTATAAGTATTGGTACGATAATAAGTCAGATTAACCCCTAAACGGTGTTGAAAGAATCGCCATTCAGTTCCAAATTCGATGGCATGGGTCATTTCCGGCTCCATATCCTTAAAAGGTGCGGCATCATTCGCCTGTATCTCGCCACCGGCATTGATGTGCGAAAAGGAATTAGTGATAAATGGAGGAATATCATTCCCTACTTTACTATAAGCGCCACGCAATTTAGCGAAAGAAACCCACTCGGGTAACTTCACCCATTTATCAAGCAGCATGGAAAGCCCTACAGAAGGATAAGCGAATCCGGATTTTTCATGTTTGGTATATGACAAGGTTGACGCCCAGTCATTACGGGCCGTCAAATCAAGAAATAGTTTTTCCTTATAACCGATCTGTGCCGTACCGAATATAGATTGCAACTGACGGCGTTGATCTATTCGCTGGTCAATACTGGCAGAGCTGTTCATAACGATATTGGCTATATTAAACACATTAGCAAACTTCAGAGATGCATTTTTCGAATCATATCGGGTAGAATTGACGACTTTATCATTTATACTACCACCAATCGCCGCATCCAACGTAAAATCGCCCCAGGTTTTCTTCACCATCACCATGACATCACCATACATCTGCGTTTCCTGATAATCCATCTCAATATATCGTCCGTTCGCTCCACACAGGGCGGTGGCGGTAGACGCATAGAATTTCTGGCGTAACTTGTCCGCCCAGTAATCCATGTTTCCACGGGCTTGAATCGTCAGCCAGTCATTTACCTTAAAGTTTGCTGAAAGAGAAAGGATAACGCGCGTACGTGTTTCTTTACTTTGTATGCGGTTCGTTATCCAATACGGATTCTGTTCGAAGTCTTCGGTAAACGTATGCCAGTTCTGCACACCCAGTTTCCGTTCTTCGTCATAGGTTTCAAAATAATCTTTATAATAAGACAAGTCCTCTCCACGAGGGAAACGGTAGAGACCTACCAATGGATTCATATAGAAACCTCCCGATACCGGCTTATTCTCGACGGTTTGTTTCATGACATTCACACTACCGTCCAGTTTCAGACGTTTGTCGAACATAGTAGCCGTCTCACGCAAGTTTATATTATGCTTTTTCAGTTTATTCTTGTCGATTATCCCCTTTCCGGTAGTATTGGCATAGGAGAAATAAGTTTGCAGGTTTTCATTTCCATAACTGATAGATACGGAAGTCATCGATGTCAATCCGGTACGGAAAAAGTCATTCAGATTATCATAAGCCATCAGATTCTCTTTCTCGCCCCAACTGTCTACCACATCACTGACACCATAACGATTCTGCATTTTAGGCATACTGAATGCTTTCTCGAAAGTGAGTCCCGTAGAGAAATTTATATTCCTTTGCCCGGCAGAGTTTCCTTTTTTAGTCGTAATAAGAATCACTCCGTTAGCAGCCATGCTACCATATAAAGCCGCAGCAGGAGCACCTTTCAGGATACTGATACTTTCCACATCTTCCGGATTCAGGTTAGAGATTCCGTCTCCTCCGTCACGATTCCCCGCATTCGCCGTACCACCAATAGCCGAATAAGCCTGTTCGGAAGAGGTGTTCGACATCGGCACTCCATCTATTACATAAAGCGGTTGATTATCACCGGATACAGAACGGATTCCCCGGAGACTGACTTTTGCAGAACCGCCCATACCGGAAGAGTTTTTGTTGATTTGCACACCGGCAGCTTTTCCCGCCAGGGCAGCAATCATATTTACTTCTTTGACACGGTTCAGTTCTTCTCCCTTGATTTTTTGCACAGAATAGGCCAATGTAGCTTCATCCTTTTCAAGTCCCAAGGCTGTTACGATGACATGTTCAAGCATCACCGCATCTTCCTGAAGACGTATTTCAAGCACATTCCGACCTGTCACATTGACTTCTACAGTCTTGTAACCTACAAAAGAAACCTGTAAGACAGCACTATCCGGTACAGACAAAAAGAATTTTCCATCAATATCGGTCACAGTACCATTGGTTCCCCCCCTTTCGCGTATTGTAGCACCGATCAGTGGTTCACCATAGATATCAATTACACGCCCTCTCACGGTATTATGATCAGAAGGAACTTCTATCGTCCCTCTTAACGCTTGTTGCTCCGAAGCATAACAATTTCCTCCCTCCAGGAAAAGCAAGCCTATCAAGAAGCAACTCACAAAAATTTCTTTTTTCAATGATATAATAAAATATTGTTTGTTCATCACGCCGCAAAAATAACTAATTATTTTAAATCTAGCATTTTTTCTCATTGATTTTGAGGGAAATAAACATTATCACTATTTTTGTACGAAATTAAAATGAAAGAAATTATGGAAATCGAAACACATCCGTTAGAACCGTTTCTCCCAGCGAAATCAAAATTACTTATGCTGGGAAGTTTTCCGCCACAGAAAAAACGATGGTCTATGGATTTTTATTACCCAAACCTAAACAACGACATGTGGCGTATATATGGAATCTTATTCTTTAATGATAAGAATCACTTTCTGAATTCGACACTAAAATCGTTCTGCCGCGAGCAAATCATAGACTTTTTAAACGAAAAGGGGATTGCCCTATTCGATACCGCTTCATCCATTCGCCGGTTGCAGGATAACGCATCGGACAAGTTTCTTGAAGTAGTGGAAGCCACCGATGTTGCAGCATTACTGCGGCAGCTTCCCGAATGCAAAGCAATCGTCACTACGGGCCAAAAAGCAACGGACACTCTCCGACAGCAATTCGACATAGAAGAGCCCAAAGTAGGTGATTACTCCGAATTTGTTTTCGAAGGTCGTGCCATGCGGCTTTATCGGATGCCCTCATCATCAAGGGCGTATCCATTAGCATTGGACAAGAAAGCGGCCGCTTACCGGATTATGTTTCAGGATTTACAGATATTGAAGTGAAGTTCAAGTATCAAGTATAAAATATCAAGTATTAAATTATAAATGAATATGGCAACATTATTTTTGCAGTACCCGGCATGCAGCACATGCCAAAAAGCCAAGAAATGGTTAACAGAAAATAACATTGAGTTTACCAACCGTTTAATCGTAGAAGAAAATCCTACGGTGGAAGAATTAAAGGCATGGATTCCGCGCAGCGGTCTGCCGGTGAAAAAATTCTTCAACACGAGCGGATTAGTATATAAAGAGCTGAAACTAAGCGAGAAGCTACCTGCAATGAGTGAGGAAGAACAGATAGCACTATTGGCAACCAACGGTAAATTGGTGAAACGCCCATTGGTAGTGACAGACAGCTTCGTTCTAGTCGGTTTTAAGCCCGATGAGTGGGAAAAATTAAAATAATTCAAAACTTATTTACCCGAATGTTTGGAGATTCAGAAGTTTCTACTACCTTTGCAGCCGCAAACACGGGAGTAGCTCAGTTGGTAGAGCACCGGTCTCCAAAACCGGGTGTCGGGAGTTCGAGCCTCTCCTCCCGTGCAGAGTTAAATAGCTGTAAACGATAAGTTTACGGCTATTTTTCGTTTCAGGTCGGACTAAATTCGGACGAAATAAATGATAGTGACGCTATCCGACAAAGATAGTGACGGTATACAACAGCGATAGCGTCACTATCCCGAACATATACCGTCACTATCATTTTCTACGATTATCCATCTGGAATTCTACGTTCATTCATATCTGCGAATCTTACGCATAGTCATATAGCGTACACTCACAATGACTCCCGCCCGATTTCCTAGTTCTTATTCGTTCTTTCCAATCCTTTGGCAGCCTCAACCAAGCGGATGAATTCTCTTCTATATCCTTTATCATCATTATTCAGTCCCTGTTTGGCCAGATTAATCACTTTATCGTAACTGGCATTTCCTTTGAAGTCAGAGTCCCGAAGCAACTGTCCGAACATAGCCACTGCAGAAGCAAAGCGGAAATCGGAAGAAACATTATTGCCTTTATTATCAACGAAAGGAAGTTCCATTTTCTTGCTGACATCTTTATCCGGAGCTTTATAACGCAGTTTCACAGTCAGGAGATCATTAGAGCCTGTCGGTTTCACTGCCACTTTCTCTTTCTTCTGATATTTCAGATCATCTATTTTACCCACATATTCATTCTTTGCACCTGTAGGAATCACTTCGTAAAAAGCAGTTACCGTATGTCCCGCACCCATATCTCCGGCATCTTTAGCATCATTATTAAAGTCTTCGTCTTTCAACAGACGGCTTTCGTAACCAATCAAACGATACGCCTGCACTTGGGAAGGATTAAATTCCACTTGCAGTTTGACGTCTTTCGCCACCGTATGCAATGTAGCACCGAATTCGCCAACTAAAACACGGTTGGCTTCCTGCAAGTTATCTATATAAGCATGATTACCGTTTCCCTTTTCTGCCAACACCTGAATCTTTTTATCTTTATAATTACCCATGCCATAACCTAATACGGTAAGGAACACTCCACTCTTACGTTCTTTTTCAATCAATTGCTCCAATCCTTCGGCGGAAGAAACACCCACATTAAAATCACCGTCAGAGCAAAGTATGATACGGTTGTTGCCATTAGAGATAAAATTCTTCTTGGCTATTTTATACGCCAACAGGATACCCGCACCACCTGCCGTAGAACCACCTGCCGTTAATTCATCTATCGCTTCACGAATCTTCTGTTTGTCAATACCCGGAGTGGCCTCCAGTTTCACACCGGCACTGCCTGCATAAGTCACGATAGCTACTTTATCTTTATCCCGTAAGTTGTTTACCAACAATTTGAGAGATGATTTCACCAAATCCAACCGGTTGGCTCCCCACATAGAGCCGGAGACGTCAATCAGAAACACCAGGTTAGATGCAGGCAAATTATCCGTCGGAATTTCTTTAGCTTTCAAGCCGATACGCACAAGACGGTGATCCGCATTCCAGGGACATGTTCCGGCTTCCATCGTGATTTTCACAGGATCACTTCCTGTCGGTTTCGGATAATCATAGGAAAAGTAGTTCACTAATTCTTCCGTACGGATAGCATCTACAGGAGGCAATTCACCTTTATTGATAAAACGACGCATATTACTATAAGAAGCAGCATCTACGTCAATAGAGAAAGTAGAAAGCGGAGCATCCGACACACTCTTAAATCCATTCTCCTGAATCTGCCCGTATTCTTCCGCATTTACAGCATCATACATGATTCCCGGTGTCGGACATACCGCCATATAAGCAGCAGACACCGATTTAGTAGCCTTTAGCTCATGCCCGTATCCTACCACTACACATTCTTCCAATACCACATCATCCGCTTTCATCTTCACATCCAGCGTAGCCGATTTCACCACCCTTCTCTCTTGCTTATACCCGATATACTGAAACAACAACGTCTCCCCCTTCTTGGCCTGAATTGTATACTGGCCCTTCATATTCGTTATTGCACCCTTCGAAGTACCCTTGATCTGTACCGAACAACCTACAAGCGGATTTCCATCCTTTGCATCCGTCACCGTACCCGACACAGTAATAACTTGCGCATTCATCCTACCTAAAGAAATAACCGCCATTAGCAGTACGAGCATCATCGCTCTGAATTGATTTGTTTTCATAACTTCTTATTTTAAAATGTTACTATTAGTTCGCTTTTATTATAGAGATGCACATTTCACACAGATTCCATAAATTGCCTGAACTTTTTTTATCCGGCAGAAAAAAGAGTCATTTCAAAATTCTCACTCATTCCTTTGCAACTCTTAAGATGATGTGTATATTTGCCAATCATAAACATATTATAAATATGAAAAACGAAGTCGACGGAAGGCGGGAAATAGCCTCACGAAACACAGCCTGGGCTACTATTATTGCCCGCAAACTAACTCGTTGGGGTGTCACTCCCAATCAAATTTCCATGATGAGCGTATTCTTCGCTATGGTGGGGGGCCTTCTGTTGATCGGCACAGTCATTGATCCCGGTTTTAACAAGTATGTAGCCTACATTCTGTTCATCGTTTGCATGCAGTCGCGGTTACTCTGCAACCTGTTCGATGGGATGGTAGCTATTGAAGGAGGGAAGAAAAGTGCCAACGGGGATCTCTACAATGATATGCCCGACCGCTTTGCTGATGCTTTGTTCATCATTCCCGTCGGATATATAGCAGGCGGATTCGGTATTGAACTGGGATGGCTAGCGGCCCTTCTTGCCGTTATGACAGCTTATTTCCGCTGGATAGGAGCCTACAAAACGCACCAGCATTTCTTTAACGGTCCGATGGCCAAGCAACACCGCATGGCATTGCTCACGCTTGCCTTTGTAGTAGCCACCTGCACCATTCACGCAGGATACGACCGGATGGTATGTCTCATAGCCCTGATAATTATCAACGTCGGCCTTGTCGCAACACTGATACACCGTCTGTACCTCATGTCACACACAACAAACAATGAAATAAAATGAAAGAACTACTGGATATCATATTTCCTACGCTAAGCGATGAACTGATTATCGTCATTTCGCTCATCATCGGACTGCTTGTTACGGCAAGCCTTATTCTTTTTCTCGTAAAGAAGATCTCTCCAAAAACAAATATCAGCGAACTCTCCGCCCGCACGCGTTCATGGTGGATCATGGCGGGCATGTTTATCGGTGCCGTATTTATCAGCTATAACATTTCTTACTTCTTCCTTGCCTTTCTCTCTTTCATCGCTTTCAGAGAACTGTATTCGGTGTTGGGATTTAGAGAGGCAGATCGCGGAGCATTGTTTTGGGGGATATTGGCCATTCCCATTCAATATTACCTTGCTTACCTTGCCTGGTATGGAGCATTCATCATCTTCATTCCGGTAGTTATGTTTCTCGTATTGCCCTTACGACTTGTTTTAAAGGGAGACACCCACGGAATTACCAAGTCGATGGCTCTGTTGCAATGGATTCTGATGCTTTCGGTGTTCGGTATCAGCCACCTCGCTTATCTCCTGTCACTTCCCGAACTGCCGGGATTCAATGCGGGAGGACGAGGCCTGCTATTATTCCTTGTATTCCTTACGGAAATCAACGACGTTATGCAATTTATCTGGGGCAAACTTCTCGGACGGCATAAGATACTTCCGAAAGTAAGTCCAAACAAAACGTGGGAAGGATTTCTGGGCGGCGTAATCAGTACCACCGTCATTGGTTACTTCCTCGGTTTCCTGACTCCCCTCTCCGCTCCCAACGTTATCCTGGTAAGTGCTCTCGTTGCGATTGCCGGATTCTCGGGAGACGTAGTCATCTCTGCCATCAAGAGAGATAAAGGAATTAAGGATATGGGGAACAGTATTCCCGGCCATGGAGGAGTATTCGACCGGATAGACTCTCTGGCCTACACGGCTCCTGTATTTTTTCATTTAGTTTATTACATTGCATATTAAACGGAGAGAATGGAAAAAAGATTCATGCAAGCTGCTGCCATGCAGATTATATATAAAGGTGTATTCCAATGGTTTCTGAAATTGGTTGTGGGAGTTCAGTTCACCGATTGCCAGTTCCTCAAAAAGGAAAAGCAATTCATCATCCTTGCCAACCATAACAGCCATCTGGACACCCTAAGCTTGTTATCTTCCCTGCCCGGAGGACTTTTATGGAAAGTCAAACCCGTAGCAGCAGAAGATTATTTCGGGAAAACCCGCTTTCAGGCTTCCATCAGCAACTTTTTCATCAACACACTGCTAATCAGAAGAAAAGGAGAAAAAGATTCGGAGCATGATCCAATCCGTAAGATGCTTGAAGCCATCGACGCCGGATATTCGCTGATTCTTTTTCCGGAAGGAACCAGAGGAAAGCCGGAACAGATGGGAAAAATTAAATCCGGCATAGCCCGCATCCTGTCTCTGCGACCCGAAGTGAAATATATTCCCGTATTCATGACCGGTATGGGACGTTCTCTGCCCAAAGGAAAAATGATACTGTTACCATATAAAGCATCTATCTATTACGGTATGCCCGCATTGGTAAAGAGTACGGATACACATGAAATATTAGACCAGATTACAGGTGATTTTGAAGTAATGAAAGAAAAATATCAAGTCATTATTGACGAAGAAGAGGAATAGATGTTGTTTTTCAAAAGAAAAATATCAAAACTATCGGACGAGGAATTACTAATACATTATACGAAGTCCGGTGATACGGAATATTTCGGCGAATTATATAACCGATATATCCCGTTACTATACGGACTTTGCCTGAAATATCTGCATGATGAAGACCAGGCACAGGAGGCGGTGATGCAGTTGTTTGAAGATTTATTGCCTAAACTGGGAAATTATGAGATAAAAGTGTTCAAGCCATGGCTCTACCGGGTGGCAAAGAATCATTGCCTGCAACTTTTACGAAAGGAAAATAAAGAAATTACGTTAGATTATACCGTTAATGTTATGGAATCCGACGAATTTCTGCATCTATTAAGTGAGGAGGAAAGTTCAGAGAAACAACTAAAGGCATTACATCACTGTCTCGAAAAGTTGCCCGAAGAACAACGGACCAGCATTACGCGTTTCTTTTTAGAGGAAATGTCGTATGCCGACATTGTAGAACAGACCGGATTTACTCTGAACAATGTGAAAAGCTATATCCAAAACGGAAAGCGAAACTTAAAAATTTGTATTAAGAAACAAGCCCTATGAAACTATTGGACTACATACGAGGACTCCGCAAAGGAAAAGAGGCACACCGGCTGGAAAAAGAGTCGATGCAAGACCCTTTCCTGGCCGATGCTATGGATGGATACAACCAGGTGGAGGGAAATCACGAACAACGGATCGAGAAACTGCGGATGCAGGTTTCTGCTCATTCGGCAAAGAAAAAGAACACTTATGCTATCACCTGGAGCATCGCTGCGTGTCTGGTGATCGGATTCGGTATCAGCAGTTATTTCCTGTTCCTGAAAAAGAGCATGACAGATGAAGTGTTTATCGCTGAAGAGTCTGTTCCGGCAAAGTTGCCTGAAGCTACAACGCCGGCAACTCCTACAAATCCAGCGACTCCGGCAGCTCCTGTAACCCCGCGAGCGGACAAGAAAGAGATGAGCGCATCCGCAGTAATAGAACCGATGATGGAGGAAGCCTTGGAGCAGACTGCTGAATTGCAAGAGGTAGCAGCAACAATGAATACTTCCGAGTCCGCTTCCGACAAGAAAATGAGAATGGCTAAAGTGGTGACTATCCCCAACAGTAACATTATTCAGGGAAAAGTGACCGATGAAAAAGGAGAACCGATCATCGGGGCCAGTGTGGCATATAAAGGGACAAATATCGGAACCATTACGAATATGAACGGAGAGTTTTCGCTGGTTAAAAAGGAAGGTAAAAAACAGTTGACAGCGCAGTTCATCGGATACGATCCGGTAGAAATTCCGGTAGATACCAGCCAGACAATGCTCATTGCCATGAACGAAAACAAACAAACGCTTAACGAAGTGGTGGTAGTGGGATACGGAACAAATAAAAACAAGAAGTCGACAACTGTCGTGACGGCTAAGGAGCAGGCAGACAAAGATATTACTCCGCAACCCGTGATTGGTAAACGCAAATATCAGAAGTACCTGAAGGAGAATCTGGTTCGTCCGACGGATGAGAAGTGCGCACAAGTGAAAGGGAAAGTGGTATTAACTTTCCTGGTTAACAAGGAAAGGCGTCCCTTCTACATCAAAGTAAAAGAGAGCCTCTGCGAATCTTCCGACAAGGAAGCCATCCGCCTGATTCAGGAAGGTCCGGACTGGATTTATGGCAATAAATCAGTGGAAATAACCGTCAAATTCGAATAGGACAAAGTCTCTAAATCCAAGTTCCTTTACGCCATAAGAATTCGAGTGGTCCCTGTTTATGGCGGGCAAGCCACCAACGACTGAACATCAACTGAACGGTAAAGATGAGCAATGCAATAAGCAGACTTGCCGTTGCTCCGGCATATTTGTACATCGCTAATCCGAATCCATAATAGATGGTAACTCCCATAATTGACTGGGATATGTAGTTTGTCAGACTCATACGACCGTAAGGAATCAGCAAACTTTGCCAACTATATCCTTTCTCTTTCTTAAACCAAAGCAGGGTGAAGATAGAAACCAGAATAATCATAAAGGCAAAATTGGCATAAGACGGAACTGCTATGTTATAAGGAACTTGTATGGAAGGATTAGTGAGTAAATCCGGTACAAAGGTTTTCAGGCAATAGAGAGGAATGAACGCAAGGATAGCGCCTATCAGCATCTTCTTCCAGAAACACACGGATTCTTCACTCTTTATTAAATATTTCCGGCGTCCGAGCAACATTCCGAACATGAATAAAGCAGCCGTCTGAAACAAACGACCATTTTCTACTTGCCAGATGTTACTGTATAATTGTCCGTCGATAATGTTAGACCGCAATACTTCAAGGAAGTTGCCGTTGAGCGTCGCCTCCTGCGCACGTATGGCATAAGGCACGCAATGACCGGTCACTGCCACATAATCAGGATTTATCATTGCATAAACGGCACGTCCCCACTCATAAGGCTGAAGAAGCAGAATCAGGGCAATCCAGAAAACCGTTTTATCTTTTAGCTTGCAAACCGGTATCAATGCAAAGCCTACTACGGCATAGAGTAAAAGAATATCCCCGTTATAAAATAAAGCGTGCAACTGCGCAAACAGGAAAAGCAAACACAACCGCCAGGCAAATCGTCCGCGGAAGTCTATGCCACGCTTCTCCGCATTGTGAAACTGAATGTAAAAACTAAAACCAAACAACAATGAGAAAGTAGCGTAAGCCTTTCCGGCGAATAAGAAAAACATGGTATCCCACGCATATTTATCAATCGTTTGCAACCATGCAGGCATATTCTCCGGTATAAAAAACAGATTATAATGCTCCAGATTATGTAATAATACAATTGCCAAAAGGGCAAATCCGCGCAGAGCATCCACTACTCCAAGACGTTCGGATGTTTTCAGTGTTTGAGTCATTAGATATAATTATTTCAGATTACTTTAGCAGCGGTAAAAGTAAAGGAAATATCTGGAACTCAAAAATTTGTGGATGTAAAAGATTAAATCAATTCATAACTGGCCATCTGTATCGGCATATCCAGATTGTGAAGTACTTTCTCCAACAGAATCCCCTCCCGATTGTCATATTCATACCCGAAAGTGGCACGGATTCCTTGCAGGATAAATTGAGTGGCACGGTCTAATGCCATCGGCAAGCTGTCTCCCTGCATCAAAGAGCCGGTTATGACACTTGTAAAAGTATCTCCCGTACCGGGATAATGTGCAGGCAGATAAGGACAGGTCACTTTCCAGTAGCGGTTTCCCTGACGGTTATAAGCGTAGACAGACGTTTTATGGGGTTCATCATGCACGGGGACACTGGTTATGATAACCACTTGCGGACCTTTATCGGACAAAAGGCGAAGATATTCTTTCAGCTCTTCATCCGTGTTGTCTGCTTTATAGGGTTCATCCAATAAATAAAATAACTCCGTCAGATTGGGAGTAATCACATCTGCTTTGGTTATCAGGTGGCGCATTTCTTTCACCATCTCCATATCAAAGTTAGTGTACAGCCGGCCGTTATCTCCCAACACCGGATCGGCAACTATCAGGCTATCCGGCTGACGAAAGTCTTTGATAAAATCAGAAACAATCTGAATCTGTTTCGGAGAGCCCAGATATCCGGTGTAGATAGCGTCAAACTGTACCTCCAGTTTCTTCCACTGGGCAATAATCTTTGGCATTTCATCCGTCAGGTCGAGGAAGGAGAAACCGGGATATTGCGTATGGTTGGATAATACAGCTGTAGGAAGCGGACAAACCTGAAAGCCCATAGATGAAAGAATAGGAATAACGACAGTGAGAGATACGCGTCCCATTCCCGAAAGGTCATGAACGGCGGCTATTTTCTTTACTTTATTGGCATACATATCATTTAAATTTAAACATTTGACTACTCTTCTATGAACGAACCGGAACAGAGGCTCTATTTACAATAAACAGAAGTTCTGTTTATACCGAACAGAGGCTCTACTTTCTACCAATAGAGCCTCTGTTTTGAAACACTAGATTAATATCACTAATACGTCCCGTGCCCCATGTGCTCCCATCACCAATGCCTGCTCAATGTCGGCAGTCTTTGAAGGACCGGAGATGAATGTTCCGAATTGATATTCCTGTCCATCCAGCTCCCGATAAGCATCATACATGGTATTCACGATTTTATTCCGGTCGAGCAGGATAACCAGCTTTTCCGAGATAAAATAAATAGCTTTGTATTTCACCGTCTGCGGTATCCAAATGGCTCCGTTCTCGGCAACTCCTATTTCTCCTTTCACTACGGCTACATCGGTGCCATCCAACTCTTTCGGATCATCCAGATTGTCGGGATTGAATGTCGCGCAGGAAATATCCGGTAAGACGGAAGCAATGCGCATAGCATCCGGATAAGTCCGGCGTATTACCGCATTCACATCTTCTCCTTCGCCCAATACCACTGCTGTGCCACCCACTGCACGACTGATTGCACAAAATTGTTCTATCTTGTCAGGATACGACAATCGCTCCATATCCGCAATATCCGGTTTATCATAACGAGTTTGCGTATTCTTGCGAATACTGGCTAATATCTCTTCTCTGCTGCTCATTTGGATTCCTCCTTTCCCTGTACTTTGTTCTTCTTCCACATTTCATTGAACGACTCTTTGGCAAATTCCGGCAGTTCACGCCCTTTTCCCCAATCGTCGAGATCGTTGTATTTCATAAAACGGGGCAGACCGTTCACTACCGGAGCCGCCCACAAAGCAGCATTGAACAATGCCGGACGTTCCATCAGGAATTTCATGCCGCCGGACATAATCTTCTTTCCTGTATTGGCTTTTCCCAGTCCGTCCAAATCCTGACGCCACTTGTAAATCTGTTCGGCCAAATCAACTTGCACCGGACAAACATCAGAGCAGGACATACACAGAGAACACGCCGAAAGATTATCATAATATTTCTCCGGAGCGTGAGCCATACCCAGATTGATACCGATAGGTCCGGGAATGAAATAGGTATAAGAGTATCCCCCACTCCGGCGATATACCGGGCAGGTATTCATACACGCACCACAACGGATGCAATTCAGTGTCTTGATATGATCGGGCTTGGAAAGCAATGTACTCCGGCCGTTGTCTACGATGATGATATGATATTCACCGCCTTCGCGGGGACGGCGGTAATGGGAAGTGTAGGTGGTCACCGGTTGTCCGGTAGCCGAACGGGCAAGCAATCGGGTGAATACGCCCAGTGCATCCAAATCCGGAACAATCTTTTCCATACCGAAAGCGGCGATGTTCAACTTCGGGTAGGAAGTACCCATATCGGCGTTTCCCTCATTCGTGCAGACTACGATGTCGCCGGTTGAAGCTACGGCAAAGTTGGCCCCTGTCATAGCGGCTTCGGCATTCAGGAAGAGAGGTCGCAGGTTCTTACGTGCCGCATGAGTCAGGTAGGTAGGGTCGAAGTTTCCTTCCTCGGTTCCCATCTCCTTTTCGAAAAGTTCGCCTACCTGCTCCCGCTTGATGTGGATGGCAGGCAGTACGATGTGACTCGGTTCGAGATGCATCAGTTGCAGGATGCGTTCGCCCAAATCGGACTCTACGACGTCAATGCCCCGCTCCATCAGGAAAGGATTCAATCCGCACTCTTCGGCGAGCATGGATTTACTCTTGATGAAATGATGCACATTATGTTCATTCAATATCTCATAGACAATGGCGCAGTATTCATCGGCATCTTTTGCCCAATGCACAATGGCGCCGTTGGCGGTAGCGTTCTTCTCGAACTCCAGCAGAAGTTCTTCGAGGTGACTGTTGGAATATAGTTTCAGTTCGCAAGCCTTGTTGCGCAACTCTTCCCATTCGGGAACTTCCTTGCTCATCTTATCCCTTTTGGCACGGACCATCCAAAGGGTTTCATTATGCCATGCTGCCATCTTGCTGTCCTGCAAGAACTTCTCGGCAGCCTTTGAATGTTTTGTACTCATGATTGCGACGCTAGAATTTCTACAATATGGATAATCTGAATAGGCAGATGCTCCCGTTTGATAACACCTTGCATGTGCATCAGGCAGGAACTGTCCGCTCCGACAATATATTCGGCTCCGGTGGCCATGTGGTCTTTCACCTTATCACGCCCCATGCAGACGGAGACTGCCTGCTCTTCCACGGCAAACATTCCGCCAAAACCGCAACACTCGTCAATATGGCTGGGTTCGAAAACTTCGATTCCTTCAACCAGATCGAGCAAATCACGCAATTTATTGTAATAAGGAATATTCATCTCGGAGGGAGCGGAAATAAACAGTTCGCGCACCCCATGACAGCTATTATGGATGCTGACCTTATGAGGAAAGCGTGCAGGAATCTTGGAAGGTTTCAATACATCGTGAATAAATTCACAAATATCACAAATCTTTCCCGCAGTCTGACAAACATGTCCTTCTTTCTCTAAGATGCCCGGATGATTCTCTTTCACAAAAGCCACACAACTGGCGGAAGGACCGACTATGTAATCGTACTCCCGGAATAAATCGCCAAAACGGAGCGCCAACTTCATCGATTCATCTTCAAAACCGGCATTTGCCATCGGTTGTCCGCAACAGGTTTGATCCAACGGATAATCGACGTCTACTCCCAAACTTTTCAACAGTTTATACGATGCCACTCCCACATTGGGATATATGGCATTGATATAACAAGGAATAAACAAACCTACTTTCATAACTATATTATGTAATAATTTAAGATTCTTCCGTACCACCCGTCTATTTTGCTCAACGGATGTCGATTAATTTGTGTGTTTGCAGGCTGAGTCTCCATTTGGGATGTCGCATTACACAGTCCACTGTCAAAGCAGTGTTATTACAAGAACAAGGCTGGAGGAAAAAATGTTCGGCAGGAAGTAGTTCAAAAATACTTATATCTTGTCCTTCATAGACAACTTTCACTTCATTCATCCGGTCGATTGCCAGTTTTGCCCCTTGTTTGGGTGAACAGGTCACCCAGTCGATAGATGCCGGTAAGGGGTGTGTACCGTTGGTTTCGATGGTCACATATTTACCAGCTTGGTGCAAAAGGTCGATCAATTGGTCGTCTATCCATAAGGAAGGTTCGCCACCTGTGAGGACAACGGTAACGGCAGGATATTTTTTCACTTCGGTGATAATTTCTTCATCGGTCATCATTGTTCCTTCTTCGTGTTGTGTGTCGCAAAAGTCACATTTCAGGTTGCAGCCGGAGAAACGCACGAAGATGGCCGGAGTTCCGGTGTGATAACCTTCGCCCTGCAAACTGTAAAAGATTTCATTAATCTTTCTCATCGTCATACTTGTTTAATTTGCTACTCTTGTCCTTCTGCGCTGGCGGAATCTTTCTCATAGATGACTATGTTTCCTTCCGATTCCTGCACCTCTACTTTATAGCATTGGGGAAGCTGTTTGCACACCCACCGGGCGATATTCTCTGCTGTGGGATTGAACGGAAGTACTTCATTCAGATTTTGATGGTCGAGTTTTTCCATGACCACTTCTTTGATACGGGTGAAATCTACCACCATTCCTTCGGAGTTGAGCCGCATGGAACGGCAATAGACGGTGATAATCCAGTTGTGACCGTGTAAACTGGCGCATTTACTGCGATACGGGAGTACCAGCTTATGAGAAGCCGAGATCTCCATGCGTTTGATTACTGTAAACATGAGTGTATGTATTTTAATAGTTACACGCATCTAATGTCACCTCGATGCAACGGCAAAGGTAATACAAAATAGAGTTTTCATCCAGCAAAGAGTGTTATTTTTTCCCTTTTTTTGCACTATCTTTGCCGCATGAAAACTCTGTATATTGTTTTAGGTAGTATCTCTCTTGCACTCGGCATCCTCGGCATCTTTCTGCCGTTACTGCCTACTACCCCTTTTCTGTTACTCACCGCTGCCCTTTATTTCAAAGGGTCTCCCCGACTATATAACTGGCTGCTCAATCATCGGCACTTCGGTCCTTATATCCGCAATTACCGCGAAAACAAGGCGATCCCTCTCCGAGCCAAAGTAATCTCGCTCGTGCTGATGTGGGGAACTATGCTTTACTGCATTTTCTTCCTGATTCCTTTGATATGGGTAAAGATTCTCCTGGGACTGATTGCCGCAGGGGTCACTTATCATATTCTTTCTTTCAAGACATTAAAGTAATGCGATAGTCCCTGTCGTGCATCGGCAAGTTTATCTTCCCAATGTTTCACGGAGTTCTGACCAATAATGTCAGTCACATATTTCACGGAAATAAAAGGAATTTCTTTCGAACGGCAAACGAATGCCTGTGCATAGGCTTCCATGTCTACGACATCTCCGCTAACGTGAGTCAATTCTGTCAGAAAGCCATCTCCCGTGTTACAGATTCCTTCTTCTGTCCAGTGCTCGCAATAACCTTTTTCTTCGAGCAAGGCCGATGAATCAATCTCACACTCCAATCCGAACTCTTTCATTTTCTGCATATCACGGTCTACGAACTTGCGGCAGACAAAGATATCTCCTACTTGATGGTTGACTGTTCCGGCACTTCCGATATTGAGTACTAAGTCTGGTTGTACCTGGCGGATTGCTTCTGCCAGATGAAAAGCTGATTTTACTTTTCCAATACCTGTACGAATGTAATAAGGTTCTACATCCGGCCATTTAATCTCTACAAATTCGCCTTGGACGGCGTAGGTTACTAATATTTTCAACATATTCTTCTCTTGATTTATGAATATGCAAAAATAGAATTTTTATCGGAGATTAATCATTCAAGTGCAGAATAAGCCGCAAAATTTGCGGCTTATCTCCTGATTTTAACCGCAACATCCTGTCACAATTAAAATCTCATATCAGATAATCTTATAAGTTTTCACGACTATTCATACTACCTTTTGTTCTTCATTGACGTTTTCATACTTATTCTTATTTTTCAGAAATCAGACCAGTTTTCCTTCTTTCACAGCTCTTTCCAAATCTCCAAGTGTTATTCTTTTTTTGACTTTTTCCTTTCGTCCCAAAATTAAATCTAATAATTTAGGAAGTATCCAATCCCCTTCAGGATAAAAATACTCTTCAAAAACAAACTTTTCAACATTTACATTAAATATCCGACTAAACAAAGAGATAAATTCACAAGCATCATCTCCCTGAAGTTTCAAATCTCTTGCAAGATCAGTCTCACGAGTAAATTCACCACCCCACCGTTCTTCCTCAACAAACTGAATCACTTGTCTCCAAATATCTTCTCCATCCATAATTTTCATTCAAAAATCGTTTTTAATCACATACTGATTATCTGTCACATCATAGCTATGCAGTTCCAATTTTAATACTCGAAAACATATCTCGTTTTAAAATTAGAAATATACTTTTTTTTCTATTTAGTATAAAACTGTAAACCCTTCATTTCTGTCTTTTTTATGTTTATATTTTGTAAAGGAACTAATAAATATCAACACAATCAAAGATTTCACTTTCCTTTTCTGAAAACACCCAAAAAACAAATATCAAAAACCTCAAATATATTATTAACTTCAAGTATAGTATATATAACCAATACTCTCTATATAGTCACCATATTGTACATATATACACAACAAATAGCCATTACTCACACGAACATAAAAGATTAAGTATCTTTTTTCTCTTCACAATGCCAACATATTAAATATATCATTACCTTTGTCACTGAAAACAATTTGATTGTCAAGCCAATAGAACAAACAATTTTATTATCAAATATTGAAATAGCCTTTCAACATCTTATTGAATGCATAACTATAAAATAAATAATTCCATGAAAAAAGTATCATTATTGCTTTTAACAATATTACTAACAATTGGTTGTAACCAAAAGCCAAAAGAACAAGTAGTATCTCAAGAATCAAATCCACAGCTCACAGCAGCAAAAATAAGGAATCAAGAAATACAAGACTCTTTAAAGAAAGTAAGAAACGACTCGCTTGCCCTAATTGCATGGGGAGATGTTAAATTTGGGATGAGCATGAGAGAAGCATTAGCTACTGAAACATTTAAGGGTGGAGATAAATTTCCTGATAGTAATCGCATATCAATGAACTTCAATGACGAACGAAATTTCAGAAAAGCTTTTGGGTTAAATGAATCTTCCGAAATCTGGGCCAAATTTCAAGAAAATGAATTAACCAGAATATATATAGAATCACATTATCTAACAGCAAATAGCATTAATGATCTAGTGAGTGATTGTGATATATTTATCAAAAATTTCACAGAAAAATATGGAGAACCTTCATATAAGAAGAGTAAAGTTAATATCTCCGAGTTTAATTCCGGTGAAGAGTTTGAATACGCCAAATTCCAAATAGGAGATAAGACGATAACAATAGTATTAGGAGAATTAAGCAGTGAAGTCAAATTCTACTACCATGTATATATAGACAATAGCAAGTTCCCCCAAAAGAAGCATGTCATGACAGACAAAGAAAAAAGAGAAGAACAAAAACAAAAAGAAGATACTGAAAAAATAAAAAATAATTCATTCTAAATAAAGTATTAGAAAAATAAAAAAACAATTATGTTTATGCCTCATCACCATAACTCTGAAATAAATAATTCCATGAAAAAAGTATTTTTTCTTCTATTTATGGCTACTATAGTCTCTTTAGTTGGCAATGCCCAAAGCAGAACTAATAGTGATCCTATAGCGCTATCTTACAAGTCTAAAGAAATAAAATCTGCCCTATATTGGCAACAAAGCAGTAAAACGGGACGTTGGGAAAGTCGCAAAAACACAAAACGCGTATATCTTGGCGAAGGAGTAGCCATCGAAAATTTCAACAACATATTCATAGGAGAATATAATAATAAGCGTTATCTTTTTTTGGACTTTTATAGATATTTCTGGCGCTATCCTGCATTGAAAAAAGAATGGATGTATTCACGAACAATAATGGCAGCATTACTTACCGACGATGATTATAGCCATTTATCATCGCTTGCTACCAATCAGACACTCTCAATTATACCACGCTTCTACCATAGTATGTATAAAGGACACGCAGAATACTCATTTCCATTCTTTTTAACTTTAGGAGAAACGCTTCTTTCTGCCACAGAAACACTATATAAATCCAATAAAAGAGCATACGGAGAAGAATATGCTAACAAAGAATGGAAAAAAGACTATCCACCTATTAATTTTATAGTTTTGAAACGTATCACAGATTCTGACGGTCAGGACGTTGTACGATTCATTTTATATCCTAA